>Ga0316208_1001860_pt1 | contig 18572 bp, 15 predicted proteins | sample 3monopyrite_MG_FD_204944 | JGI IMG/M metagenome (GOLD analysis project Ga0316208, IMG submission 204944) | Microbial mat bacterial communities from mineral coupon in-situ incubated in ocean water Damariscotta River, Maine, United States -... | ecosystem: Environmental > Aquatic > Marine >...
GCTTAACTCTGCGAAGACCTTGGGATACACTTGGTCTTCGGTCTTGAAGAGCCGTATGATGGGAGACTATCACGTACGGTTCTGTGAGAGGTTTAGGGGTGAGATTCCCCTTTACCTACTCGACTTATCTTCATCTTCTTTTTTTAGTAACTCTTCTAGTCCGAATAATTCGGCAACTAAGTGATGAACTTTTGTAGAAGGATTATGATTGGCAAAATCAAAACGACCTTCAAATTCGGTTTCTAGTTTTGATGCAAATCTAATAGCCAATTCAAGATTTCCGTTTTCTTTCAACAAACCATACATTTCTGTACTATTCTTTTGATATTCGTAATCTTCTCCGACTTTGGGCTTTAGGTTTCCTTCAATTAATTCTTGATACATTTCCCTATTGATAGCTGTATTATAGAAATGAAAATGTAATAAATACCAAAGTTCAAAAGCTTCATTTGTCCAAGCACAGCCAATCTCTGGTGAACTATTTTTACAAAGATTAATAGCTTCGTTAAAGTTTTCAGGCTCAAAACTATCTCGGTCAAATACAACCCATATTTTATCGATTGAAAGACTAGTTTCGTTTTCTAGGCGCTCTTTCATTTTAATTGATTCTTCTACTAATGAAAGAGTATTTCGACCTGTTCCTTCAATATCAATTCTACAAGAGGTAAGCACACCTTTAGGTAGGTCATTTTTTAATGACTCGAAATAGTTTGGTTCAGTTTTTTCTCCTTCGCAAACGATAAGAAAATATTTCCTCTTATTTTTTGTGTTTCGCTTTCTTTTATGCGTGTCTCTTGCTAATCTCTTTTGAATGTGATTAGGTATTTTTACTTTTCTAGCCATTCTTTTATTGTGTTTGAAACATTACCAATAAAAGGGATAGCACCATATCTTCCCTGAATATAGTCCTTCTCAAATTTCCTATCTTTTCTTACTGTAATTCCTCCATCTCCTTTGTATTCAACTAGAGAGTATAAGTCAGAAGAAAAATTCTTGTCCTTTTCAATGAAATAAATCTGGTCTCGTCTAAATTTACCATAAGAGAATAAATTAGTGTCGTGAGTTGAAAAGATTAATTGAGCATTTTTAGGGTTATGCTGAATAGAATTAAATAAACGAGTAATAGATAGTGTTAATAATGGGTGTAAACTTGCATCTAGTTCATCAATTACTAATATTCCACCATCTGTAAGAACGTCAAAAATTGGACCTGAAATATTAAAAACTTTATTCGTTCCTGATGATTCTTGACTACGCATATCGAATTCTACATCAGTAAGACTGTTGTTTAATGGGTTTCTTTTTTTGTGTATAGTTTTTACATTAACAATTTTTTTTCCTTCTAAATCTGACACCAATTGTTTAACAATGTGTTCGGGCATATCATCAGGAATGTCACTTGAATTAAAATCTTTTTTCTTAATTGCAACATTGTTAAATCCAAGGTCTAAATCGTTATAAAAAGATTGAAGTAAGTGTTTACTCTCTTCTTTTTCTAACATTTCAAAGGTTACTGATTTATATCTTTCGTGCCTTAAACCTGAAATTGTAATAAAATTATCAAACCATTTCATAATTTGGTTGGCTAACTTACCATTGAATTGGTCTATAACCGATAGAAATAAAGCATTGTCTCTAGTCTTTTCTTCTAAATCTTTTGCTTCCTTATATTGAGGGCTAACATCAATACCATCATCTTCTCTTACAAATAAATATTTTTCAGCTATTTTTTTTGCTTCCATCAACCATTCTGCCTTGATTCTTGAATTGGTTAATTCGAAACCGTAACGATATTTAATATTGTTTAATAAAAAAGTAACTTCAAAGAATGAAGGCTCAGTTTCGGAAACAGTGTCCAATAAAAATGGCTCTATATTTAAATCTGAAGTAGAAGATTTTTCAAAGGATTGAAAAACAATTCTACGCATTGTAGACATTGCTTTTATTAAATTGCTCTTTCCGCTTGAATTAGCTCCATAAATTACAGCTCCTTTTAAAACATTGTATCTTTCCGTATGAATCAAGTTAGTATCTCCGAAATCAGTAATGTTTGTTGCTTTCAAATCTAGACACACTTCGTCTTTGATGGAAAGGAAATTTTTAACTCTGAATTCTAATAACATTAGTCTTTATTTTTTATGCAAAGATACATAAATATGTTGATTTATGAGAAATTTTCTCAATTACGGATGTTTTTTTGTTTTGTTCTGAGGTTTTTTTCAGCTTGTGGCTAACAAGCGTATAAACGGACTTGTCCGTTTATACACGCTATAGCAGTATACTTTAAACAAGATGAAATTAACCTACAAATTTCAATTAATCAAGTAGGTATCCAAGTTTAAACGACAATAAACGTTTATAAGTAATTATAAGCGTTTACAATCGGATAGTATAAAATGTACTTATTTGCCAGAGCGGACATGATGCTCTAGTTTGTATTGAAAAGTCAAGGCCATTTAATTGGCCAGCAACGTCAATACGTTTTCAATTTGTTTGCAGCTTATCTTGAATTATTATTTGTTCAATTCTTCAATTAATCTAAAAGTTAAAACCTATACCGGCTGAAAGGAGTATTGATCCATAAGGAAAATCAGTTGTTTCTGTCACAACAACTGGATTGCCATTCATGTCAAAAGTTTCAAGTTCCTGATCAACTTCAAAATTGCTGTGCAAATATGTAACATCTAAATTAATCGAAATTAAGTCCGATGCTTCAATATCTACCCCAGCTGATATACCGATAGCTAGAGCCAATACAGCATCTGATTCTCTTATTCTTTGATCTATCGAGTTGCCTCCATTAGAGGCGGTTATTTCGACTTGAGGGGCAATTATGGCGCCAACTCCTAACATAGGATTAATAGATGCTTTTGTTTTTCCTTCTGAAAAAGCTTTCAATCCAAACATGGTATACCCGATTCAATATGATTCTGCTTCTATCTTCCAATTAACTGTAGGTATAATTTCTGCTAAAGCTTCTGCATAAGATTGAGCATCAAAAGTATAACCTGTACTCCCATAAAGGAAAGTAGCAGCAAAATTTTTATCAAAGTTGTATTGATAAGAGATGTTAAATGTGAACCCAGCTTCAGCGAATCCTGCACCTTTAGTTGGAGCTAAGTTTTTCTCATGGGAATGAGCGAGTTGTTACTCTATTAGTGTTGGGCAGTTTGCCAAATATCCCAAGTGGCATCGGCCTGTAATTGAAGCATTTCCAAACCATTTTTAATGCTTGCACCTTGTGCTTCGGCCTTTCTCAACAACAGACTTTTTTCTGGATTGTAAATCAAATCATACACCAAATGGTTAGGCCCCAAATGTTGCCAGGGAATGTCGGGCATTTCTTCTGTATTTGGCGCTGTGCCCAAGGGTGTGCAATTCACCAAGAGAGTATGACTTTGCATCAAAGCTTCTGTCAAGTCAGGGTAAGCAATGAACTGAGCACCTTTTTGCTGTCGACTCACCATGCGCCAATCAAAAGCCAATGCATTCAAGGCTGCTACTACTGCTTTAGAAGCACCGCCACTGCCCAATACCAAGGCGTTTAAGCTTCCTTTGGCCAAAAGTGGTACAAGGCTTTGTTTAAAGCCAACAATGTCTGTATTGTAACCTATTGTATGAAAGTGCTCACCTTCCCAATGTACTTTAACGGTATTTACGGCACCCACTTTTTTGGCGCTTGGATCCAAGCCATCCAAATAGGGGAGTATAGCTGTTTTAAAAGGAATGGTGACGTTGAAGCCTTTCAAGCGTTCTTCGATGATCAAAGCGTTGATGGCATCGACATTTGGCATGGAATAAACTTTGTAGCTACAATTTGTACGCTGAAGTTGTTCAAATTTTTGGGCAAAATAAGCAGGAGAGAAAGAGTATTGGAGCGATTGACCAATCAGTCCGTACTTAGGCATGACTCTTTTTTGAAGCCCATATTTCCAAGAGAAAGATCAAAGCAAATCCAACCAAGGCCAAGCCAATAGCCATTAGCACTTGTGGATCACCTTCTGCCAATTGTTGGGGCAATACATTCTCTTGGTTCACGGCAATGCGCTCACCGTGGCGGTCCAATCCCCATTCCAAGGTGTTTTTCCAGGGCCAAATCTTGTTCAATGAGCCGATCATAAAGCCGCACAACAGTGCAATGGTCAAGTCATGGTACTTGCGCAATAAAAAGGACAAGAGGTGGCTAAAGCTCAACAATCCCGTTACACAGCCTGCCGCAAAGCTTCCTGCTACGGCAATGTTAAAATCACTCAATGCTTCTATGATGTAAGCGTATTTGCCCAAGAGCACCAATATAAAGGCGCCAGAGATGCCTGGAAGAATCATGGCGCAAATGGCCAACATGCCGGCTACAAAAATGAACCAATAAGAGGTGCTTGTTTCAGCAGGACCCAGCAAGGTGATTAAATAAATGGACACTGTACCCACCAAAAGGGCCAATACCTTGGATGAATTCCAATTGACTACTTGTTTGCCCACGAAATAACAGGAGGCCAATATCAGGCCGAAAAAGAAGGCCCACAGTAAAATAGGATGGTTGCTCAAGGCATACTTAATGAATTGCACCAAAGTCACCAAACTGATGCCGATGCCACCAAAAAGGGCCAGTAAAAATGGGCCGTTTACATGTAGCCAAGCGGCTTTCAATCCTTTATCTTTCAAGACGAATAGTACAGAGCTAAAGGATTTTAAGGCATTGATGAATTCTTCGTAAATGCCTGAAATCAAAGCAATGGTACCTCCAGATACTCCAGGAACAATGTCCGCAGCGCCCATGGCCATGCCTTTTAATCCAATGGATAGGTAGTGTTTTACATCAGGCTTCATAAGGGGAATTACTTAAGATAACTTTTTTTGCACCAGCTCCTCTGGCAAGAAATCGTGGAAGGTATCGCCACGCAATCCAATGCGTAAGGTTTCCAAAGGAATGACACCATCATGACTGATGTTGCCCAAATTTACATTGCTGCCAAATTGTTTGATGAACCAAACTTGTTGGGCTTTGATGGGGGCCTCCCAAAGAACATTTTCGAGGGATACTTTTGAGATGATCTTGTTTACCAAAGCTACGTGAGCCGTGCCGTTGGGGCGATAAATGCCCACATTGCCACTTTCTCTGGCTTCGGCAATTACTTTCCAAGATCCTGCTTCCAATTCCGCTTGCATCATGCTTATCCATTTGCCTGGACTGATCAAAATGCCTTCTTCTTTAGAACCCACTTCTGAGAGCACCGTAAAGTCTTTGCTCAATTCACGTATGTATTGGCACTTGATCTCATGGTTTAATTCAATGGAACCGTCAGATACTTCCGCAGTTTGGATGTTGAATTTCTTTAGCAAATTGCGGTAATCCTCAAACATGCCACGAACGGCAAAGGCTTCGAATAAAGTGCCGCCTAAATACACCTTAATGCCTGCAGCATGATAGATGTCTATTTTTTTCTGCAAATCCTTGCTCAAGTAAGACGTCCCAAATCCCAGTTTTACAATGTCTGTATATTCAGAGCAAGAGTCTACAAAGTTTTCAGCTTGTCTCCAGCTGAGGCCTTTGTCCATCATCATGGTCAATCCATTGTCTCTTGGGTGAGAAGTGCGTTCGGGAATGTGTGGCAATTCGAAATTCATACCTATTTTTTGTAATATTCCAACAGTTCAACCACTTGAGGATGAAATTTTGCATCCGGATAGAGGCGGAAAAGTTCCTCTTTTTCTTCGTAGAAAGTATTCAATGCATGGTCCAAATAAAAGGAAGCATTGATGAGATCTCCTTTGCGCAAAAGAAAGGCAACAAAGGTATAAATTAAGCGGGCATTTTGACTTTGCTCTTGTATCCCTTGACAATAGTAGTTCATGGCTTCATCGGCTTGGTCAAGCACCTCATGGGTGAGTGCTAAATCAATCAAAATGTCTTCATGCGTTTCGTCCAACTCATGCACCTTCTCATAGGCTACAAGGCTTTCTTCAGTGCGGCCCAATTCTTTCAGTACATCGCCCAACAAGTAATGGTACTCAGCATTGCTTTCGTCTAAATCAATCGATTTTTTTACATAGTGCAAGCTACTGCTGGCTTGGCCTAGTTCATAGTAACAAGAAGCAAGGCCCATCCATGCATCAGAAAGGAACTCATCCAACTGAGTGGCTTTTTTAAAAAAGCCAATGGCACGTTCAAAATCTTCCAGCTTTTCATAGCTTTCTCCAATATAGTAATGGCTTAGGGCATCTTCTGGATCCAAGGCCAAGGTTTCATTGAAACACTCCAAGGCGGCTTCATGCTCACCAATCAGGTTCAAGCAATTGGCCTTATTGAAATAGGCCGTAGAAAAGTCTTCTTTAATGGCAATGGCAAAATCGTAACACTGTATGGCTTTCTCATGCAGTTCCAATTTGGTATATGAAACGCCAAGGTTGAACCAACCTATGTATGAATAAGGGTGTTGATCGACAAAATGCTGAAAGTAGTCTTTGGCCTCTTCCATGCGCTGAGAAGCATCGTAGCAAAAGCCCAATTCATAAAGGGCAGTCTCGTTCTCATGGTTTTGATCCAAAATTTGGTGCAAGTATTTTATTGCTTCAGGATATTTGTCAATGTTTTCAAATTCAAACGACAATTGCAACAAAATATACTCACGTTCAAATTCGTCGCAGTGATGCAAGGCTTTTTCGTATTGCTCAATGGCTTTTTCGGGCTTCCGCAACTGGCTAAAAATAGAGGCCTTTGTTTGAAATAAATCAGCATTGAAGGGCTCAATTTCTTCAGATCTCTGTAAGTATTTCAAGGCTTCCTGAGGTTTATGAATCGATAACTTCAATTGCGCCAAGCTCAGCAATAAAGCTGCTGAATTAGGATGCTGAGCCAAAGCAAAATCCACTACTTTCAATGCTTTGTAGGATTCATTCTTGGATTGATAATAATCAATGAGTTCCTCAAATTCATCCACGTCGAAGAAAAGGGAAGTATGCTGAGACAGCATTTTCTCAAATCTTTTTACAACCGCTTTAATCTGAGAATTGTCTGAACTAGAATCTTGTTCGTTATGCATGTATTGGGCTTGAAAATAGGATGCTTATCGCACCATAACAAAGATTGAAAAAAATGATAGAGTACAAAGTTCGGCAGGGCATTATTATTCACAAAGAAATTAACAGAAAAATAATGGCCGAATTCCTACTTTTGATCCACCAAATTAAAGAGCATGACGCTGATTAAGTCTATATCAGGCATACGAGGAACCATAGGCGGTTCAACAGGAAACAACTTGACACCTCCTGACATTGTTAAATATGCTGCAGCCTATTCTGATTGGCTGATCGAGCGCAATGGCACGCAAACTTTAAAGGTTGTGATCGGCAGAGATGCACGAATGAGTGGGCCGATGGTTAGCGCTCTTGTAGTGGCGACCTTGCAATCCAAAGGCATCCATGTGGTGGATCTGGGATTGTCGACAACACCGACTGTTGAGATAGCTGTAGTCATGGAAGAAGCGAATGGTGGCATCATTATTACCGCAAGTCATAACCCTAAACAATGGAATGCGCTGAAATTGCTCAACGAGAAAGGAGAATTCATCTCTGCAGAGGATGGGGCATCCCTCTTGCAGATAGCAGAAGCCTCTAGCGTTGAATTCACTGAGGTAGACAATTTGGGCACCTATCAAGCAGACGATAGCTATATGAAAAAGCATACAGATGCCATATTGAACCTTCCATTGGTCAATGCAGCTGCGGTCAAGGATAGAGGATTGCGCATTGTTGTGGATGCTGTAAATTCAACAGGAGCCTTGTTTATCCCTTTTCTACTAAAATCAATGGGTGTGAGGGATGTACATGTCATCAACGATACAGTCAACGGTGATTTTGCACACAATCCTGAACCATTGCCAGAGAACTTAACACAGATTTCTTCTTACATCAAAGAAAATAAGTACGATTTAGGCATCGTAGTGGATCCTGATGTAGACCGTTTGGCACTGGTCGACGAGCATGGAAATATGTTCGGAGAAGAGTATACCTTGGTGGCAGTAGCAGATTATGTTTTGCAGCACAAGAAAGGAAATACCGTCAGTAATTTATCTTCCACAAAAGCTTTAAGAGATGTTGCTGAAAGCAATGGTTGTCAGCATTATGCATCATCTGTAGGGGAGGTAAATGTTGTGGAGAAAATGAAAGAAGTAGAGGCGGTCATTGGTGGTGAAGGCAATGGTGGAATCATTTATCCTGACTTGCACTATGGCAGAGATGCCTTGGTGGGAATTGCCTTGTTTCTAAGTCATCTATCAAGGCAAGCTGTGCATACAAGTTGTTCAGAATTACGCAGCCAATACAACGACTACTTTATCTCCAAAAACAAGATTGAATTAACTCCTGGACTAGACATTGATGCTTTGTTGGCACAAATGGCCGATAGATACAAAGATCAGCCACACACAGACATTGATGGATTAAAGATAGAGTTTGGCAACGAATGGGTGCATTTAAGAAAATCAAATACCGAGCCCATTATTCGTGTCTATGCTGAGAGTAAAAATGAAAGCACCGCTCAAGAATTGGCGGCAAAAATAATGACAGAGATTAAGGCCATAGTGGCCTCATAGGTTATAAATCTATCCAGCTTATGAATGTTTATTTAGACAATGCAGCTACAACACCCATAGACCCTGAGGTCATAGATGCCATGGTACCAATCCTTAAAGAAAATTATGGCAACCCTTCGTCTGTGCATTCAGACGGACGTGTAGCACGCGCCTTGATTGAGCAATGCAGAAAAAACATTGCTGCGCATTTCAATGCAGCCCCTTCAGAAATTTATTTTACTTCAGGTGGCACAGAAGCAGACAACATGATTTTGCGCTGTGCAGTGCGTGAATTGGGGGTGGACCACATCATTACCTCCCCTTTGGAACATCATGCGGTTTTGCACCCTTCAGAAGAACTGGGGAAATTGGATCATGTAGAACTCAGTTTAATCAAGGTAAATGAACTAGGAATGATTGACCTTGAGCACCTCAAGGTCCTTTTACAAAAAGGAAAAAAGACTATCGTAAGCCTAATGCATGCCAACAATGAGATTGCCACCATCTGTCCCCTGGACGAAGTTGGTGCCATCTGTGAAGAATACGGTGCGTATTTTCATTCTGACACGGTGCAAACCATTGGGCATTATCACTTGAATTTTAAATCGCTTGGTTTACATTTTGCGAATTGTTCCGCCCATAAATTCCACGGACCGAAAGGCATAGGTTTTATATACATCGACAAGGAAGTGAAAATGCACCCAATGATTACTGGAGGAGCGCAAGAAAGAAATATGCGCGCTGGCACCGAAAATATCTATGGAATTGTTGGTTTGACAAAAGCATTAGAACTGGCCTACCAAAGGCTTGAAGAGCATCAAAAGCATGTTCAAGGATTGAAAACGCAGCTGATTGATGGACTCAAGAAAATTGTTCCTGATGTGCATTTCAATGGCGACAGTGAATCTAAATCTTCTTTATACACTGTATTGAATGTGTGTTTTCCAAACACCGACATGGATGAAATGTTGCTTTACAACTTCGACATTGCAGGCATCAGCTGCTCAAGTGGCAGTGCATGCACTTCAGGTTCCAACACAGGCTCACATGTTTTAAGGGCCATTGGTAGCCATCCTGACCGACCATCCATTCGTTTCTCTTTTGGCCGCTTCAATACGGCCCAAGACATTGAGAAATGCATTGCAGCTGTGGATCAAATTTTTAATAAAAAATAAGTCTATGAAAGTCACCGTATTGGGCAGTGGTACTTCTCAAGGTGTTCCGGTGATAGCATGTACTTGCGAGGTCTGTGAATCCTCGGATCTAAGAGACAAACGTACAAGGGCGTCCATTTTGGTGGAATGCAAAGGGCAAACAATAGTGATTGATACGGGACCTGATTTTCGTACGCAAATGTTGCGTGAAAGAGTCATGAATTTGGATGCGGTACTATTTACGCATGAACACAAAGACCATATAGCAGGATTAGACGATATACGGGCATACAATTTTAAATCTGGAGGTAAAGCGATGGACGTCTTTGCTTCAGAACAAGTACAAGAAGCCTTGCATAGAGAATTTCCCTATGTTTTTACCAAGAACAAATATCCTGGAGTTCCTGAAATTAATTTAAAAACCATAGCTAAAGAACTGCTGGAAATTGGCGAAATGCGCATTATACCCATCGATGTAGTGCATTATAAAATGCCTGTCAAAGCATTTCGCATTGAAAATTTTGCCTATGTGACCGATGCTAACTTCATCTCAAAAGACGAAAAAGAAAATCTGAAAGGATTGGACGTATTGATTTTGAATGCCCTCCGTAAAAGCAAGCACATTTCACACTACAGTTTAGAGGAAGCAATTGCCTTGGTCGAAGAATTGCAGCCAAAAAAAGCCTACTTCACTCACATTAGTCATTTAATGGGCAAGCATGCTGATTTTGATAGCATACTACAAGACAACATCTCCTTTGCTTATGATGGTCTGCAAATTGAGATTTAACGCTTTGTAATGCATATCGACCACTCATCCAAGAAGCATTTTGTATGCTGCTTTAATTCGTATTTTCGTGCCTCGAAAAAATTTAACGAAAAAATCAATGAAAAAAATACTTTTTATGGCCTTGGGTGCATTGATTACTGTAGGATCAACAGCACAAAGTGGGGCAAAGAAAATTGAATTTATAGAGTACGATTTGGACAATGGCATGCATGTCATTTTACACGAAGATCACTCTACACCAATTGTGGCAGTATCCGTGCTTTACCATGTGGGTTCAAAAAATGAAGATCCAGAACGTACAGGTTTTGCGCATTTCTTTGAGCACCTTTTGTTTGAAGGTTCTGAAAACATAGGCAGAGGAGAATTCTTTAAAATCGTACAAGGAAATGGTGGTTTATTGAATGCCAATACTTCTTTTGACCGAACTTTCTATTTCGAAGTATTGCCTTCCAATCAATTGGAATTGGGCCTTTGGTTAGAGTCTGAGCGTCTAATGCACGCTAACATAGATGAAGAAGGCGTAGAAACGCAAAGAGGAGTCGTCAAAGAAGAATTGAAGCAAAGAAATGAGAATACTCCTTACGGCACTATTCTCAATGAAACTTTTGGTCATGCATTTGTTGATCACCCTTACAGATGGACACCAGGTGGATCTCCTGAATACATCAACAAAGCGGAGCTTTCTGAATTTATGGATTTCTACAAGACTTATTATGTGCCGAACAATGCAACACTCTCCATTGCAGGAGACATCGACATCAAGCAAGCAAAGAAATGGATTCAAGATTATTTTGGACCCATTCCAAAAGGAGAAGGAGAAGTTCCTCGTCCTGACATTGTAGAGCCTAAGAAAACAGCAGAAGTGAGAGATACTGTATGGGACAACATTCAATTGCCTGCAGTAGTGATGGGCTATCATATGCCTGGTCAGGGTGAAGATGATTTTTATGCCATGAGCATGTTGTCACAGTTGTTGTCACAAGGAGAAAGTTCTAGATTTCAAAAAGCGATTAAAGATCAAAAAGAGAAAGCGGTATTTGTTGGAGCATTTCCATTGCCTACCGAAGATCCAGGATTGGCATTGATGTTTGGAATTACAAATATGGGAGTTGAGCCTACCGATTTAGAAGATGCAATGAATGAAGAAATCAACAAAGTGAAAAACGAATTGATTTCTGAAGAAGAATTCAAGAAGCTTCAAAATCAAATGGAGAATGATTTCATCAGCGGCAATGCAAGCATTCGTGGATTGGCAGAGAATTTGGCCAATTACCATGTATACTTTGGCGATGCCAACTTGATCAATACAGAAATTGACCGATACATGAAGGTTACGCCTGAGGATATCCAACGTGTTGCCAAGACGTATTTGAATGACGAGAATAGAGTTGTATTGTACTACTTGCCTAAAAGTCAAGAAAACTAAATCCTAACCGAAAGAAAATTATATCATGAAAAGTATTTATTTAAAACTATTGTTGGTCTTCTTGACTGTAAGCGTATCTGCACAAGTTGATCGTAGTAAAATGCCTGAGCCGGGTCCTGCGCCAAAAATTGAATTGGGCGAAACACAATCATTTACATTAGACAACGGATTGAAAGTCTTTGTTGTAGAGAACAATAAATTGCCAAGAGTAGCTTATTCCTTGCAGTTGGACATTGATCCTTTTGCAGAAGGAGACAAGATGGGCATGGCTGATTTGGCAGGTGATTTGATGTCAAGGGGAACTAAAAACAGAACCAAGGATGAGATCAATTTTGAGATTGATTTTATCGGTGCATCATTTGGAACTTCAGCGACATCTGCATTTGGTTCTTCATTGAAGAAACACCAAGTCAAATTGCTAGAAATTATGTCTGATGTAGTGAAAAACGCAGATTTCAAACAAGAAGAGTTGGACAAGTTGAAAACACAATATGTTTCCAACATTCAATCTCAGAAAGATGATCCTGATGCTATTTCTAGCAATGTAAGTCGTGTATTGTTGTATGGCAAGGATCATCCTTATGGCGAAATAATGACTGAGGAAACCATAGAAAATGTGACTTTGGAAGATGCTAAAAACATTTACAACACATACTTCAAACCAAATGTTGCATATCTGGCAGTAGTGGGTGACATTACATTGGCTGAAGCAAAAGAACTGGTGACAAAATATTTTGGCGATTGGGAAAAAGGGGAAGTTCCAACTCATAAGTATGATGCACCTGCAAAAGTAACGGCCCCAAAAGTGGCGTTTGTCAACAAACCTGGTGCTGTACAATCTGTCATTTCTGTATTCAATACCATCAATCTAAAGCCAGGAAGCCCTGATGACATTACAGCATCAATTACCAATGGCATCTTAGGAGGCGGTTTTGTTTCTAAGTTGAACTTGAATTTGAGAGAAGAGCATTCATACACTTATGGAGCACGTTCATCCATTAGTTCTGATGAATGGGTAGGTTCTTTTTCAGCTTCCGCAAAAGTACGTAACGAAGTTACTGATAGTGCGCTTTTAGAAATGATTAAAGAGGTTATGGCCATGCGCAATGGTGACATTACTGAAGAAGAACTAACAACCATTAAGAATTACCGTTCAGGTACCTTTGCGATAGGATTAGAGAGTGCTTCACGTAAAGCATCTTATGCCATCAACATTGATAAATACGACTTGCCGGAGGATTATTATGCAACTTACCTAAAGAGAGTTGCAGACATTACTTTAGAGAATGTGAAGAGTGTTTCTAAGAAGTACATCAATCCTTTAGGAGGTTACATACTTGTTGTTGGAAATCAAGAGGAAGTTGCTGAAAAATTGAAGCAATTCAGTCCAACGGGGGTCATTAATTATTATGATTCTTATGGCAATGAAGTAGAAGAAACTACAGCAAAACCTGCTCCAGAAGGCGTCACAGCTGAGACCGTTTTGAAAGCTTACATCGATGCAATTGGCGGTGAAAAAAATGTTGCAAAAGTGAAGAGTATTTCAATGGAAATGAATGCAACAATGCAAGGCACTCCATTAGACATTGAGATCACCATTGACGGTGAAGGGAAATTGTACCAAGCAATTAAAATGAATGGAAATGTCATTCAAAAGCAGGTTTACAATGGAGAGAAAGCCATTATGTCCGGTGGGCAAGGAACCCAAAACCTTGAAGGGGACGATTTGAACAAGATGAAAGAAGAAGCCGTACTTTTTCCTGAAATGAATTATCTTAAAGGCGAATACACTACTGATTTAAAAGGGGTGGATACAAAGTTTGATGAAGAAGTGTATGTTTTGAAAATCACTTCACCTTCAGGTGCTGAAAAAACAAACTACTACAGTGTTGAAAATGGTTTGTTGCTTGGCTCTGAAGAAATGATCGAATCGCCACAAGGTGCTTTCATCAACAGTTCGGAATATACTGAATACACTTCAGTAAAAGGGGTAAAGTATCCATTTAAGATTTCTGAAGGAATGGGTCCTCAAACCATTGAAATGTTTATGAATGAACTTACAGTAAATCCTAAAGTTGCTGCAGATAAATATTCTGTGGAATAAATATTGAGTCGTTCTAAAATAGGTTAATAGTATATAAATCAATTAAAGCCGAGGAGAATATTCTCCTCGGCTTTTTTAATTAGGTCAAAGACTAAAATTTAACGACTACTCGCCCTTTGGATTTTCCCTCGAGCATCAAATGAATATGTGTATCCAATTTATCCAAAGCGATAATGCGCTTAATGTCTTCTAAGTGCTGAGGTTTCCATTCGTGTGAAAGCAAATCCCACAATTTTAAACGAATGGCTCTGGGTGTCTCGGCCGTTTCTATGCCCAAGACATTGACGCCATTTAAAATAAAGGGATATACAGTAGTGTTTAATTCAGGAGAGGCCACCAAGCCACAAACTGCAACAGAGCCGTTTCTGCCACAGGCTTTAATACATGTAGCCAAGGTATTGTCTCCTACCGTGTCTATGGCACCAGCCCATTGGCTGCGCAATAGAGGCCGTCCACTTTTATCGTCAATTGATGCTCGGTCTACAATTTGCGTTGCACCGAGTAATTTAAGGTATTCATGGGCATTCTCTTTTCCTGTAGCTGCTATTACCTCATAGCCGTTTTGCGCCAATATGGCTACTGCCATACTTCCTACACCTCCTGTAGAGCCTGTAACCAATACTGCACCCATTTCAGGACATTGCCCATTTTGCTCCATCTTATAAAGCGATAAAGCAGCAGTATAGCCTCCAGTGCCTATTACCATACATTCTTCTAGGCTCAATGCACTTGGTTTTAGTACTGGCCAATCAGCTGGCACAGAGATGTATTCTTGGAAAGCACCTGAAGTATTCATGCCCAAATCATAAGAAGTAACAATGACTTCATCGCCTTCCCGAAAATCTTCTGACTCGCTCCTCACAACAATGCCTGCTGCATCTACTCCTGGGGTGTGAGGATAGTGTTTACTGATGCCTTTATGGCCGCTTGCAGATAAAGCATCTTTGTAATTGAGGGCTGCATACTTTACTTTCACCAACACCTCGCCTTGAGGCAGTTCAGTAGAATTTTTGGTCTCTATTTGTCGGCTAAAACTACCGTCTTTTTCTTCCCGGACAACATAAGCGTTGTAATCGAAGTGTTCCATTACTGGTAAATTAGAAGTTTAAGATTGTCAATAAACAGTTCGTTTTTCTCTGGGTTCCAAAAGTAAAAGGCAATTTCATCTTCTTCTTTAAAGTGTTTGGCTGGAACATTGAAGTCAAATTGAAGCTGTGTCCATTCTTTTGTTTTTTTGAAATGACTCTCAATATAGTGGCTTTTGTAGTAACCTTTTCCAGAGCATACAATGTGAAATTTCGAGGTATCATTTTGATAGAAGTCACCTGCAATGTGCATGCGAATAGGACGATTAGGGAGAAAATTTGTTAAAATAGTTTTTACTGTAAGAGCAAATTCATTTTTATCTTTCAAGTAAAGGCTTTGTCCAATACTATCACTGATGACTGCTCTTTCAGTCCACTTCAATAAAGAGTCAGGCAATCCTTCTTGGTTGTCGAAATTCGTGACAGAATAATGATACAAGCGATCAAAGAAAAGTTGAGGGTCTCCATTGCTTTGTTTTTTATAAATACTGATGTTGCCATTGCTGTGCACCTTCTCCAATTGCCTTACTAAATCGGGATAAGCATTGAAGGTACTTTTCCTGAAAAAACTATCGACTAAAACGGCATAATTGAAAGGACGAGCCAATTCCTTCTTCAAGGTGTCTGCACTGGTATACAGATTGGTATACCCTCGATTTCCCCAAATAGTAAAAGGGATGTTAGTGGAGTTGGCTTCAATGATATACAAAGTATCTAAGGGATCAATTCCCCAATTTATAAGGTCTTTTTTACTTTGTTTGTAAATGTTGGTAGCATAATCAAGGCGATCGTTGAAGTCTGGTGTGTAACGTTCATTTTGAATTTCTTTCGCTGAACTCAAAAAATAAATACTGAACAAGGCCAATAGCGTAAAAGATGGGGTGTACCATTTTCTAGGAATTTCAACTTTTGCTAATACATAAAGAAAAATCAGCACAAATAGTGGTAAAAAACTATCAATATAGTAATAGTCATGTTCAGCATACTGCTGACCCAAGGCCAAGAAATAAATCAATATTCCTAAAGAAGCTAACAGGATAAATGTTTTCCAAAACGGCCATAATTCTCCAGCAGTTTGTTTAAAGCGTGATGCAGTGAAATAAAAGAAAAGCAGTATAATGTATGCAAAAAAGTGATAAGCACTAAAGAGTTGACCTGCCCATCGATCCCAAGCAACTTCAATTATTTCTATGAAATTATTCAAACTTTCGAAGTGCAGACTTTTGTTGAGAAATATGCTCCCATAGCTCTTGCCCAACCATTGATTGTAGCTCCAATACAAAAGAAAAACTACAAAGCCCAAAGCAAAAGGCCACAGCTGTCTCCATTGAGTTTTTTGCAACTTTCTTTGACGCCAAATAAAACTCAGTATTACTGCAAAAAGGAAAATCACAAAAGGAGAACGACTCAATGCGGCAAGACTCAGAAAAAGTGCGGCAATCAAATAAGAGCGAGTTTCTTCTTTCTTTTGGGCAAGTATCAAATAATAAAGTCCGATAAAAAAATTGGATAAAGAAGGGACAGATGGAAGAAAGCCATTGAGGTAATACACCAGAAAAGGCAGAGTGAAAATGAAAAATGTTCCAAAATAGGCCCTTGCATACGATTTTCTAAGCAAGAGTATGCTCTTGAACAAGAATAAAAAACCAATCAGTGAATAGAGCAGTGTGTACCAACGAAAAGTGGAAACAATCTTCGTTTTAAAAGTGGAAGAAATAATTGCCACGAGATAATCGTGTATTGGAAAATCTACTTGCGTTATGCCGTCTTTTGTCAGAAGGTTGTATGTGGCTGGATGGAATAAATCAAAGCCATTCTCTTGAAAATTTTGTGCCAACGCAATGCGATCACTCTGTGTCCACGCATGAATGGTGCTTGGGTAGCTTTGCATATAGTCGCTCAACAAGTATTGACTTGCTGCAAACAAAAGCACAAACAATAGGAATTGGGCAATGAAGGAAGTGTTCATTGATTTCATTGGATTAAAGCGCTTTGATCCATTTTACAATATCTATCAACACCTTTTCCTCCAGATTACCTCTTTTAGAATACTCCGCCGGGATGCAGACTCCTTCACCCATAAAAAACATATGGTTGAGTTTTGAGTAAATGATGGTGTTTGATTGAGCTTTTTTATTCCCATTTTTCCATTTTTTGGCTTCTTCTGGCGTCACTTGATAATCTCGTCCACCATTTAGTATCAAATATGGGATGTCTTGTTTCTTGGCAATTTTTGCTGGATTATAGTCTTTAAGTGAATTCCAAAAACTAGCTGGCATGTTCAATGGCAAGGCGGCCGCAGGAGTGGAGCTGTCAAAATTGCCTTCTTCGACCAATTGCACTTGACCTTTGATCATATTCACTTGAAATTCGTTGATGCTACTTTCAGGGTCATTTTGCAGGATGTACTCAAATTGAGGAACGATCAGGCTGTACAATGGGCTGGCATTTCCAGCCATAACAATCACGGCATCTAGCATAACTTGTTCAGCGATCATTGGAGCGATATGGCCTCCAAGGCTATGCCCCAACAGTATGACCTTTTGCGCACCCATCTCTCTTGCTTTTTCAACCGCTAGAACCGCATCTTTTACCACAATGTCTTCAATGGTGATCGAATTCATTTGTTTAACCATCTGAGATCCATATTCATAACTGCGTTTGTTGTAGCGTATGCTATTAATGCCTTGACTCGCCAATCCATAGGCCATGTCTTTGAACAATTCATTGGGTCCAAGTCGTTCATTCATATTGTTGGGGCCTGAACCGTGGACCATGACTACTGTTGTAGTTGATTTGCCTTTAGTTGAAGTTGAATACTCTCCATTCAAAGGGGATTCTGTACCAATTTTAATGGCTTTTGTTTGAATATTTTCTAAGTCTACATAAGTTGGTTTTTTCCAAGGACGCTTATCCAGATGATTAGAAATGCGTAAACTGTTGACCTTTTCTTGATTATTAAATGAAAATATTAAATCAAATTTTTGCGTCCCAAATGTCAAGCCCCTTCTGAAATATGTAATTTCTGCACGTTCTTCCACAGAGAACATCAATATGGAATCTAAGTCACCAAATTGCGTGCTTAATTGGGTTAGTAAAGCTTCAATTCTGCTTTGAGGTAAAGCGTTTGCCAAATCTTTTGCAAAAAACATATACAAGCCATTGTAATCTTTACTCTTAAGTGTCTCGGACAATTGAAGACTGACCTCTTTAGCTTTTTCATGCAAAGTTTGCGTATAGCCATAAAATGAAACATTCAATAGAATAAAAAAGGAAAGCAAGTGTCTCATGAGGGAGTGATTGTTCATACAATAAAAGCCTAAGACTTTAACCCGTTGTGCATTTGAGAAAAATGAAATAAAAAAGTTGTCCATTGCCTAAAAAGGCGTATATTTAATTGAATTACAAACACTTAAACACATGAACAACTTTATTGAAAATTA
>Ga0316208_1001862_pt1 | contig 18538 bp, 11 predicted proteins | sample 3monopyrite_MG_FD_204944 | JGI IMG/M metagenome (GOLD analysis project Ga0316208, IMG submission 204944) | Microbial mat bacterial communities from mineral coupon in-situ incubated in ocean water Damariscotta River, Maine, United States -... | ecosystem: Environmental > Aquatic > Marine >...
TTTTAACTCTTCTATTATTGATTCAATATAAGTATCTGCTTTATCGGCATCATGCTTAGTTATTCTACGCATTTTGATTTCAAGCAGTTTTTTAACATCATCATCAGTCACTTTACGTTTAAGATGTTTAATGTGTGGCTTTAAAAGTTTATGAATTAACGGAATTGCGTCTTCATAGGTAAAACCATCTAATTCGATATACATTTTGTTTTCAATGAATATTTTTTCTAATGAAGCGTTATGCCACATTTCATTCAATTCATCTCTACGTATTTCTAATTCTTTTTTTAATAATCCGACCGTACTATTGGTTGTAATTTTTAAGATTTCATTTACACCTAAAAAATGTGGTTTATCATTCCAAATTACTGATGTGTTGGGTGAAACAGATAACTCACAATTAGTAAATGCGTATAAAGCATCAATAGTTTTATCAGGCGACACACCCGTTGCTAAATAAATTCTTATTTCAACTTCAGCTGCGGTATTATCTTCAACTTTTTTTATTCTAATTTTACCTTTATCGTTTGCTTTTAGAATAGAATCTATTAAAGTAGTAGTTGTAGTAGTGAATGGTATTTCGTATATAACCAATGTCTTAGAGTCTTCTTTTCGTATTTTTGCTCTTACTCTAATTTTACCACCTCTTTTTCCTTCTTGATAATTTGAAAAATCAGCCATTCCACCATTTGAAAAATCAGGTAAAATATTTGTTCGTTTCCCTTTCAAAACATCAATAGAAGCGTCAATCAACTCTATAAAATTATGAGGCATTACTTTACAAGCCATTCCAACAGCAATACCTTCAGCACCTTGAGCTAAAAGCATAGGGAACTTTACAGGTAACAAAACAGGTTCATTATTTCTACCATCATAAGACGGAATCCATTCAGTTGTTTTAGCGTTAAATACAACGTGCTTTGCAAATTTAGAGAGACGAGCTTCAATATAACGTGGTGCTGCTGCAGAATCACCTGTTAAGGTATTACCCCAGTTCCCTTGCATATCAATCAATAAATCTTTTTGACCAATTTGAACCATAGCATCACCAATAGAAGCATCACCATGTGGATGATATTTCATTGTATTACCAATAATATTTGCAACTTTGTTATATCGACCATCATCCATTTCTTTCATTGAATGCATGATTCGTCTTTGAACAGGTTTAAAACCATCTAACAAAGCTGGTACTGCACGTTCAAGAATTACATAAGATGCATAATCTAAAAACCATCCCTCATACATTCCTGAAAGGGTAATGACATTATCGTCACCCTTATCTTCTTGTGACGGGTCTAAATCATCATTAATATCTTCTGGTTCGTTGTTAATTTCGTCTGACATTTGTTTGGCTATTGGTTATTAGATAAGTGTGCCGTTTACACTTAACTTTTCCATTTTAAACTTCAATTAACAAAAATAGTAAGTTGTTTGAGATGTTTGACGTTAAGTGATTGATACTTATTAACAGTTAGATTTTGATTGTGTCAAGTGTTTAGAATTATTGATATGATAAATAACATCTTTATTATTGATGAGTGTCACGGTTATGTATTGAAACATTTAATAAATTTGTAAACAGGCTAAAGCATAAAGTTATGATTGTAAAAAGTTTTGAATCTACGTGTAAGGAATATAAAAATTTTCAAATTTGGGATGTTGCAAATATGGATGATTTTATGAATGGTAACGCTATTTTAAATGAGGTTTTTCTTGAACATTACAAAATCTCTTATACAAAACATAAACAAAATCGGTCTAAAATTGAAGATAGTGATTTGAAAATTATGACTAATTTATTAGATAAAATTGGAGATAAACATTTTTTTATATTCACTTGGCACGATAATAATCATGCTGTAGTAGTTCAGATGCAAAATCTTAAAATTATGAATTGGGGTATAGACATAAGTGATATTGAAAAAGATCACGTTTACATTGTAATGATGGACAAAATAGAGCAACACATGCTCAGTCATTAACTCATTTCATTAATTTACTTGCTTTGACATTATACAAAAAAGAGAAGTTTTTAAAACTCCTCTTTTTTGTTTACTTATTTAATCATCATCCAAACTCTTGTTTTTAAAAGTGGTTCAGCTTGTTTATATTTGACCTCTTTTTCTTCCCCAGTTTGCATATTTCTTATTTTCACCTTTTCATTTCTCCCTATCTTAGTAGCGACTACAACAGGCTTTTGTTTTGGTCTTTGATTTTGATCTCCCGAATTACGTATAGCCTCTTCATACCCTTCACTTCCACTAAATTCTGGAGTTGATGTACTTGACACCTGAGCATCTTCATAAGCATTTGTACTTACTTCATCAAAATCCACTTCTACTTGTGCTGGGTTTTGAGGATTTCCCTTTGGAATATCTGCTTTTGTTAAAAAACCAATCACTTCTTTACTCATTTTTCCAAGCATAGATGTAAATAAGTCAAATGCTTCCTTTTTATAAATAACAAGTGGATCTTTTTGTTCGATTGATGCATGTTGAACTGAAGTTCTTAAATCATCCATTTTACGCAAATGGTCTTTCCATTCATTATCAATAAATCCAAGAGAAATCATTTTTTCTAACTGCGTTTTTATAATTGCACTATTTGTTTCACTCGCTTCTTTTAAATCCAAAATAACGTTTAATGATTTTTCACCATCTGTAATTGGAAATTGCATTTTCTTAAATTGTTCTCCTTGTGTTTTATATACATTTTGAATTTGAGGATTTGCAATTTCAATTATTTTTTTAGTTTTATTAACATAAGCCTCAACAGCTTTATCATATATCTTATCAATTAAATTAGAAGGGTTAGTTGCTCTAAAATCTCCTTCAGCAATAGGTGATTCAATTTTTAAATACTTTAATAATTCAAACTCAAAATTATTAAAATCTTTTTTAGGGTAATTGTCATTTACAATATCCTCAGCAACATCATAAAACATATTTGATACATCTACTCCAATTCTATCTCCGAATAATGCATTTTTACGCTTTTTGTAAATGGCATTTCGTTGAGCATTCATTACATCATCATACTCAAGTAAATTTTTACGTACACCAAAATTATTTTCTTCTACTTTTCTTTGTGCTCTTTCAATAGATTTTGAAATCAGTTTAGCTTGAATTACTTCTCCTTCTTTGTAACCCATTCTATCCATAGTTTTAGCTATTCTCTCAGAACCAAATTTACGCATTAAACTATCTTCAAGCGACACAAAAAATTGAGAAGAACCTGGATCTCCTTGACGTCCAGCACGCCCTCTTAATTGTCTATCCACACGTCTAGAATCATGACGTTCTGTACCTATAATAGCTAGACCACCGGCTGCTTTTACTTCATCCGACAATTTAATATCTGTACCCCTACCTGCCATATTAGTAGCAATTGTAACTTTTCCTGCGTTTCCGGCTTCAGCAACAATCTCAGCCTCTCGTTTATGGTGTTTTGCGTTTAATACATTGTGCGGTATTTTACGCATAGATAGCATTCGCCCTAATAACTCAGAAATTTCAACTGTAGTTGTTCCTACAAGTACAGGGCGGCCTTGTTTGACAATTCTATCAATTTCATCAATAACGGCATTAAATTTTTCGCGAGCCGTTTTATAGACTAAATCTTGTTCATCCTTTCTTTGAATAGGTCGATTGGTAGGGATTACAACCACATCTAGCTTATAAATATCCCATAATTCTTGCGCCTCTGTTTCAGCTGTACCAGTCATTCCAGAAAGCTTATGGTACATTCTAAAAAAGTTTTGAAGTGTTACAGTCGCATAAGTTTGCGTAGCTGCTTCAACAGTCACATTTTCCTTAGCCTCAAGAGCCTGATGAAGACCATCCGAAAAACGTCTCCCGTCCATAATACGTCCAGTCTGTTCATCAACAATCATCACTTTACCATCCATTACTACATAATCAACTTCTTTTTCAAATAAAGAATATGCCTTTAGCAATTGATTTATGGTATGAATACGTTCAGATTTTACAGTAAAATCTTGTATCACATGTTCCTTTTCATCTACTTGTTCGTTTGGAGCTAAACCTTTGTTTTCAATTTTATGCAATTCTGTAGCTAAATCAGGCATAATGTAATACCCTTCTTTTTCTCCTTCAGAAATTAAGTTTATACCTTTATCAGTCAATTCTATTGTATTTTGTTTTTCATTTATTACAAAATACAATTCCTTATCGATTTTTGGCATTTCACGTTCTCTATCTTGTAAATAGAAGTTTTCAGTTTTTTGCAATTGCGCTTTAATCCCTTCTTCACTTAAAAACTTTATTAATGCTTTATTTTTTGGTAATCCTCTAAAAGTTCTTAATAATGCAATTCCACCATCAGTAATTTTATCTTTTGTGGCTGTGCCATCAACAATGCCTTTTAATTTAGCTTTAGCTTCAATCAAAAGGTCATTTACTAATTTACGTTGTGCTGATATTAATTTCTCTACTTTTGGTTTTAAGTCATAAAATTCATGTTTATCGCCATTTGCAGTTGGTCCAGAAATAATTAATGGAGTTCTGGCATCATCAATTAAAACAGAATCAACTTCATCTACAATTGTAAAATGGTGTTTATGTTGGACAATTGATTCTGGACTATCTGTCATATTATCTCTCAGATAATCAAAACCAAATTCATTATTTGTTCCAAAAGTAACATCAGCTCTGTAGGCTTTTTTCCGTTCTTCCGAGTTTGGTCTAGTGTTGTCGATACAATCAACAGTAAGGCCATGAAATTCATATAAAGGTCCCATCCATTCACTGTCACGTTTAGCTAAATAGTTATTTACGGTTACCATGTGAACACCTTTACCTGCTAAAGCATTCAAATAAACAGGCATTGTAGCCACTAATGTTTTACCCTCACCAGTTTGCATTTCTGCAACATTTCCTAAATGTAATACTGCTCCACCATAAATTTGAACATCATAATGAACCATATTCCAAGTTATTGGAGTTCCTGCTGCATCCCATGTCATTTGCCAAACAGCTTTATCTCCCTTTATTTCAATATGACCTTTTCTGTTAGCTAATTCTTTATCGTAGTCTTGCGCAGTTACTTCTATCTCATCATTTTCGGCAAACCGTTTTGCTGTTTCTTTTACTACAGCAAATGCTTCTGGTAATATTTGCGCCAAAATTTCTTCAATTTCAATATCAATTTTTTTCTTTAATTTATCTATTTTAGCATATATAGCTTCCTTATTGTGAAAATCCATTTGAGGATTATCTTCAATAGATTTTTCTAAAGAAGATATCTCATCTTCAGTTGTTTTAGTATATTCTTTTATCCTATTTTTAAACTCAGTAGTTTTGGCTCTTAGTTCGTCATTTGATAGATTAGATAGTTTTATAAATTCTGCATTTACTTTTGTAATATATGGACTAAATATCTTAGCATCTTTCTTTTCTTTACTACCAACTATTTTCTTTATAATATTTAACATCTGTCTGTTATTTTTGAACTGATAAAATTAATCAGTTTTATTGATAAAACAATATTTTAGAATGAATTTTATACTAATAATTGTACCAAAGTCAAAAAGCGTGACAAGTTGTCGGTAAAATATTTTTTTTTGATGACCTTTATGTTAATATAACGTATAAGTTGTTAATTAATTCTGATAATTTAGTAAGTGTTTATAAAAATTGTATTTTTATATTTGTCAAAACAAATTAAAACAAAAAAAATGAAGTTTTTTATTGACACGGCAAACTTGGCTGAAATTAAAGAAGCAAATGATTTAGGAATTTTAGATGGTGTAACAACTAACCCATCTTTAATGGCTAAGGAAGGCATAACGGGTAAAAACAACATTTTAAAACATTATGTTGATATTTGCAACATAGTTGACGGACCTGTTAGTGCTGAAGTTATAGCTACAGATTACGAAAACATGATTAAAGAAGGTGAAGCTTTAGCAGAACTGCACCCTAATATTGTTGTAAAAATCCCAATGATTTTAGAAGGTATTAAAGCGATCAAATATTTTTCAGCTAAAGGCATAAAAACAAATTGTACATTGGTATTTTCTGCAGGACAAGCTTTACTAGCTGCAAAAGCTGGAGCAACCTATTTATCTCCATTTATTGGACGTTTAGATGATATTTCATACAATGGATTAGACTTAATTGCTCAAATTAGAATGATTTATGACAATTATATGTTTGAAACCGAAATTTTAGCTGCTTCTGTTAGACATACTATGCACATAATTGAATGTGCAGAAATTGGAGCAGATGTAATGACTGGACCATTAAAAGCCATTAAAGGATTAGCTAAACACCCATTAACTGATAGTGGATTAGCGACTTTTTTAGCTGATTTTGCTAAAGGAAATAAATAATTTAAAATAAAAGAATTAAAAAAAATGGCGTTCAATAATTTGAGCGCCATTTTTTTATTTCAAAATTAATTGAATATTATTTATCTCTTCTAATCACTCTGCCTCTTGGCTTGGTAATTCTTTCTTTTGTTTTATGATCTTTTAATGCCCCTTTAAATATTTTATACAATCTAAAGTCACATTCTAATTTACCATTAAATACTTTTATTTTTTTATTTGGCTTTAGCTCAACACATTTAAAAGCATCATAATTAGAAGAAATCATCCAACAATCAAACCCTGGATAATTATGCTTAAAAGAATCGCCAATTTCTTTATACATTTTATCAATATCTTCATAATCTAAACGTTCACCATAGGGAGGATTTGTAACAACGGTTCCATTATTCGATTCGCTATTTTGATCTTTAAAGTCTTTACATTCAAATGTGATAATGTTACCAATAGGTAGCCCTTGTGCATTTTCTCTTGCCATACGAACCATGTCCGAATCAATGTCAGAACCAATAATTTTAAAATCTGGTTTATTAAAAGGTTTTCTAGGTAATTCATCTTGAATAGATTCCCATAACTGTTGGTCAAAATCTTTCCAATGTTTAAAACTAAAAGTTTTACGTTCAATCAAAGCTGGAATATCAGCAGCAATTAAGGCAGCCTCAATTGCTAAGGTACCAGAACCACAAAAAGGATCAATAAAATCAGATTTTTTATCCCATCCAGATCTAATAATTAAACCAGCTGCAACTGCTTCATTTAATGGAGCTTCTCCTACTCTACTTCTGTATCCTCTTTGAAACAAAGGTGCGCCAGATGCATTTAAAGAAACAGTACATTGATTATCTTTGATATGTAAATCAAAAACAACATTAGGTCTTTTCAATTCCACATTAGGTCTTTTACCAAAACTATCTCTAAAATGATCAGCAATTGCATCTTTCAATAACAACATTGGATACTGTGTATGGTTAAACATATCTGAATTAACTGCTCCTTTTACTGCAAATGTTTTATTTACAGAGAAATATGTGCTAAATCTTATGTTATGCATTTTATTTGCCAAATCTTTTTCATCCTTAAACGTAAAAGTTTCAATTGGCAATAATATAGACACAGCTGTTCTTAACCATATATTTGAACGGTAAAGCATTTCTCTATTCCCTTCATAAGTTACGACCCTATTTCCAGGTTTAACATTTTTTCCACCTAAATTTCTTATTTCTTGTGCTAATATATCTTCAAAGCCAAAAAAAGTTTTTGCTACTATATTCATTCTTTCAAATAATTTGTGCAAATATACGTTGATTTGTTTCTAATAGTTTTAAAATCTAAAAAGAAAGTCTAAATTTGTGATTAAATGAAAAAAATTTGTACACTACTTATTATTTTAATCAGTCATTCTAGCTTCAGTCAAAAGGTAGGTCTGGTTTTTAGTGGTGGTGGTGCAACAGGCTTTGCACACATTGGTGTTTTAAAGGCTTTAGAAGAAAATAATATCCCAATAGATTTTATTACAGGAACATCCGCTGGTGCATTAGTCGGTGCTATGTATGCATCAGGTTATACCCCTCAACAAATAGAACATTTTGCCACTTCAGAAAAGTTTTGGTTAATGTCTCAAGGTGAATTAGAAAGAGAATTCAAATACTATATTCACAAATCCGATAAAAATGCTGAAGTTTTTGGTTTTCGATTTGCGAAAGATTCAATTTTACAAAAATCATTACCAACAAACCTTTTAAATCCTACTTTTTTGGATTATGAAATGATGGCTTTATTAGCTACCAATCCAATTAAATCAAGACAAACATTTGATAGTCTTTTTGTCCCATTCAGATGTATAGCTTCAAATATTGCAACAAAAGAAAGTGTTTTATTTAAAGACGGAAACTTAAATGTTGCTGTAAGAGCATCTATGACCTACCCTTTTTTTTTAAGCCCTATAACTGTTGATGGTGAATTATTATTTGATGGCGGTCTTTACAATAATTTCCCTGCCGAAATTTTATATCAAGAATTTAATGCTGATTATATTATCGGTAGTAATGTTTCGTATAACGAACCTCCACCAACTGAAGATGATGTCATGTCGCAAGTTAGAAATATGTTTTCGTCTCATACAAACTATTCTTTACCTTGTACAAACGGCATCATAATCGAACCACAGTTGGGTGATATTTCAACCTTTGATTTTGACAGAGTTAAAGAGGCAATTCAAATTGGTTATGATGCAACACTAGTTTTAATAGATTCTATTAAATCACATACTACAAGGCGAACTTCAGTTGAAAGTTTAAAACTTAAAAGAGAAAAATATAATGCTAATCGAATTACTATTGCCATTTCGGATGTAGAAACAGAAGGTATAAAAGATGAACAAAGTTTATATATTAAACGAAAATTAATAAAAAGTAAAAAAAATGAAATTATAGATTATTCAACCTTAAAAAAAAGGTATTTGAATCTTTATCAAAGTGAGTATATTATGTCCATTTTTCCACAACTTAAAATGAATTCAGACTCTACTCAAACTTTGGTTGCTCAAGTCAGAAAAGAAAAGGAATTTAGGGTTTCTTTTGGAGGTCATTTTTCATCAAAACCTGTAAATACTGGTTTTATAAAATTATCTTATTCAGATTTTAAAAATGCACCTTTAAAGCTTTACGCTAATACATATTTTGGTAAATTTTATGGATCTGTAAAAACAGGATTAAAGTTTCATTTGCCAACCAAAAACGACTCTTATATTGAACCTATTTTTGTAATGAACAGATGGGATTATTTCACGTCATTAGCAACTTTTTTTGAGCAATCAAAGCCTTCATTTTTGGTCATAAATGAAAAGTTTTGGGGGTTAAAATATAATCTACCTATTTTGTCTAAAGGGAAAATGGTTGTAGATTTTAAAAGCGGAATCAATGAATATAATTATTATCAAACTCAAGAATTTACAAATACAGACACAACAGATTACACCTCACTTTTATTTTACTCTCCTGGTCTCACCTATACATATAATCGATTAAACAGAAAACAATTTGAATCCGCAGGGTCTTTTTTAGAAATAAAAGGTCGGTATGTGCATGGTATTGAACACGCAACACCTGGTTCTACAGGAGTAGATGATATTGAATTAGACAATACATTCAGAAATTGGTTTTACCTTAAAACAACCTATAAAAATTATTTTATGAGAAAAGGAATTTACCGATTAGGGATACATTTAGAAGGTTATTATTCATTTAAACCATTTTTAGGAAATTATACTTCAACAATTTTATCTGCAGAGCAATTTAGTCCATTTCCAGATGCTAACACACGATTTAACAAAGATTATAGAGCAAATCAACATATTGCTGTTGGTGTTATGAATGTTTTTACACTAAAAGATAAATTAGACTTAAGAATAGAGGCTTATTATTATCAACCCATTAGTAATATAATTGACAACAATGGAAAAGCAGAGTATTCGAGTCTCTTTTTAACCGGATATGAAATGGCATCCGCATCTTTAATTTATCATTCTTTAATCGGTCCAATTAGAGGATCGGTCAATTATTACGGACATGGTACAAATGAAAGTGAATTAACTTTTCAGTTAAGCTATGGTTTTGTTATTTTTAATGAAAGAAGTTTAAAATAGATATGAAAACAATAATATTAAACGCCAAACAAATTGAGCAAAAAACTCAACGAATTGCATTTGAAATATATGAGAATACTTTTGAAGAAGATGTTTTGTTTATTGGCGGTATAAAAGGGAATGGTTTTGAATTTGCAGAACGATTGGTTGAACAATTAAATATAATAATTACAGACGCCTACCCCTCAGGCATTCGTTTATTTGAAGTATCTTTAAACAAATCAAATCCATTACAGCATTCAATTGATTTATCTTTAACGGGAAATGAATTAAAAAATTCAACAGTCATTTTAGTAGATGATGTTATAAATTCAGGTTCAACACTTGTTCATGCCACAGCAAGGCTATTACAGCAACACGTAAAAACAATAAAAACTGCCATTTTAGTTAACCGAACTCACCGTAAATTTCCTATTTTGGCTGATTATGTAGGATTAGATATTACCACTACACTTCAAGACAATATTGTAGTTGAATTTGGAGATAATGAATGTGCTTATTTAGTGTAAAGTTAGATTATTCTTTTATTTACTTCAGTTTTGTTCATTAAATCAAACCTGAAATCAAAAAACATCACAAAATGGCAATTCAGTCTGAAAACATATTTTTAAGTCGGAAAGAGAAACAAATTTGCTGTATTTGTTATTCGATAATCCCTAAAGGGCATCAATTTGTAGCAGAATCTGAAAAATCTAGAGGAACTTGTTTTAAATGTTCAAATTTTAGGCATTATGGCTTACTGCCATCTGGAAATGCAGCAATGACAAGACGATCTAAAAAACATTCTGCTCGCTGTGGAGTTGTTCAAGAGTGGAATCAAAGACAAAAACGCTATGAACGTAAAGGGCAATACGTGGAACCTAATGCGATTGTTTTAGCTAAAACAGAATGTGAAGCAGACCAAGCTCAAAGAAATGCTAAAAATGCAAAAGCTGCAGTGATTCGTGATGTTAAAGACAAAGCATATATTATTGAGTTTTCAAAAGCTATCAGAAAACGTTACCCTAATTGTCCGCTTAAACGAGAATTAAAAATTGCCGAACATGCCTGTGAAAAATATAGCGGACGTGTTGGGCGAACAGCAAGTGCCAAAGAATTTAATGCTAAAATGATTGATTTAGCAGTTGAAGCCCATATTAGACATTCAGAAACTAATTATGATAATGAATTTGGAAAGGGTAAACGAAAAAAGGAAATTAGGTCTGATTTAAAGTTTGAAATCAAAGCTAAGATGAGTCAATGGCGTGTGCTTAAATAAGCAAATAAAAACTAAAAAATCAGTTGTCAAATTCCATTTTGTCTTTTAGTGCCTTTTATTGCAATGTGATTTTTTGGATCTTCAGGCCATGCATGTTTTTTATAACGGCCTCTTAATTCTTTTCTTACTTCAAAATAAGTATTTTCCCAAAAATTATTTAAATCAGATGTGATTTGAACAGGCTTAAAGGCAGGCGATAACAAATGAAGCAAAACATCTGTTTTACCATTATTAATTGTTGGTGATTGTTTTAAACCAAAAACCTCTTGAATGCGAACAGCTAAAATAGGTGCACTCGCATTAGCTTGATAATCTAACTTAATGTTTGAACCACTTGGGGCTTTAATGTGTGTTGGTGCCAATAGATTTAATAGTTTTTGCTGTTCATAAGTTAAACTATGCTCTAGCACTTCTTTTAAATTAATGCGTTTTAAATCTTCAGGCGTTTTTATATCGTTCAAATACGGAGGTAACCAATCATTCACATTTAGAATGAGATTTTGAGTACTCATATTTGGCCAATTTTGAGATGGATTAAGTTGATTTAAAGTCAATACTCTATTTTGAAATTGTTTAACCGTATTATCAAAGTTTAATAAGTGTTCACCTTCTTTTTTAATCGCATTACAAATGGCATTTATAATTTGATTTTTATCAGGATTTGGTAATGGTGTAGATTTTAAAATGATACTTCCAATTCTCAATTCTAATTTAGAAATCACTCCTCCTTTTTTTGTATGCCATGTATTGGTTTCAATCTCGGCTACAAACGATTTTAAATCTTTAGGGTTAAGCGGACTCGCCATAAAAATTCGACCTGTTTTACCACTTGCATTTAAATGCGCGACAGACAACCAAGGCTCATAAGCCAAATCATCTCTATGATTCAAACTCGCATATTTCCCATTAGCCAATTGAAATTGAGCATTATTTCCTGGTCGTGCAAAAGCAATCCTTTCTGGATAAGCGTATACCAATAATAATCCTGTTTCATAAGGGTTTATTTCTGAATTATTTATCTCTAAATTTCTCATTTTACGGTACTGACTCGCAATCTTTTCAATTTTAGAAAACCCAAAACTTTTATTTTGTTTATTATTTTTACGGTATCGTCTTAAAGCTTCAATTCTCAGATTAATATCAACACTGGTTCCTTTAGGTAACGGATCTTTTTCTTCAATAACAGCTGCAATGTCGGTTGCTAAACAACCTAAACTTTGTTTTTTAGCCATAATTAACATGTGAGCTATACGGGGATGACACGGAATTCTCTGAATAATTTCTCCATGTTTTGTAATTTTATTATTTTCTAAAGCATTTAAACTGTGTAAAATATGAACGGCTTGTTTTATTGAATGACTAGGAGGAGGCGTCAACCAAATTAAATCATTTGGATTTAAAATCCCCCATTTTGCAAGGTCTAAAACCAATGATGTTAAATCGGCTTCAACAATCTCTGGTGTTTTATGTTCAGGAAGTTGTGCATGTTTTCCTTTTGTCCATAATCTATAACAAGTACCGGCCTCTAAACGTCCTGCTCTCCCTTTTCTTTGTTCAGCTGAATCTTTAGAAATATGAACCGTATGCAAGCCTGATAAGCCAGTTTTTGGATCAAACTTTGACACTCTCGCAAAACCTGAATCCACAACAATAGTCACCCCTTTAATTGTTAGAGATGTTTCAGCAATATCTGTTGCAATAACGACTTTTCGATTTCCGTTTTTACTAGGATTTATAGCTAATTGTTGTTTAGAATGAGATAATCGACCAAACAATTCGTGAATTTCAATATCTGTAAATTGTTTTTTAACAATTTCAGCGCATTTAGCGATTTCTCTTTGTCCAGGTAAAAAAGCCAATACATCACCTTTTCTAGTTTTTAGTGCTTTAACAATGACTTGAGCTGTTGTTTCAGCCATCATATATTCATCACTTATATCTTCATAAAAAGTTTCAACTGGATATTGTCTTCCTTCACTTACAACGGTTGGTGCGTTTAATAATTCGACCAATTCTGGCATATTTAAGGTTGCAGACATGATTAAAATTCTCAATTCTTCTCTTAAAATTGATTGTGTTTCTCTACATAACGCTAAAGCTAAATCAGCATGAATACTGCGTTCATGATATTCGTCAAAAATAACCATCCCTACGTTTTCTAAAGCGTTATCAGACTGTAACATTCGCGTTAAAATGCCTTCAGTAACAATTTCAATTTTGGTTGATTCACTTACCTTTGTATCAAATCGAATTCTATACCCAACAGTATTTCCAACTGTTTCACCTAACAATTCTGACAATCTATTTGCAATAGTTTTGGCTGCTAATCGTCTTGGTTCTAGCATGATTATTTTTTGTCCTTTGAGCCAATTTTCTTGATATAAAGCCAAAGGCAACAATGTACTTTTTCCGGCTCCAGGAGGTGCATTTAAAATTAATGTATTGTTCGTGCTTAATTTACTTTGAATTTCAGGAATTACATCAACAATAGGAAGGTCAAATTTGTTAAAATTCATTTGGATTTTTAATTAAACACAAAGTTAGTATTTTGAATTTTAATTGGTATAAACATTCTTTTCTTTTAAATATCAATCCGACATATCGTTAGTTTTCTTATAGTTTAGTCGAATTTAGCTTTTAAATTATTTTTATAGTTTCATATTAATAAAACCTTATATTTGTTTAAAAAATTAAAACCTTGATTTTAAAAATACCTATTATAAAACTATTAGTACTCTGCTTTGTAAGTTTACCTATTTTACTTCATGCAAAAGTAGATAATGACTTGGTAAATCATAAAGTGGACTATATTATTTCCGTAGCCCGGGTATTAAAGGCTGGAAAACCTGTATCAAAAACTCATTTTAAAATTGGAACTGTAGGTAAAGGTGCTGAAATTAAAAGTATTGTGAAAAAGTTGAATATCAAACTAGCTTCACAAAAAATAAGACATAAGCCGGTTTCAATTCAAAGTTATAACCGGATAAAAAACAACATTAAGGTTGATTTATTAGTCATATCAAGCCAAACAAAAATAACACCCAATGACTTAAAGGGAGTGCTAAAATCTTTAAACTACATTCTATTAACAGACAGTTACCCTTATGGTATTTCTACTTTAAATAATAACACTATAAAAGCGCTTGAAAAAGAAATAGATCAGAGTAATGAAAAATTAAATCATGCTGAGTCTAAAATATCAAATCAAATTGAAACCATAAATAAAAATGACTCCATTATTGAGATAAACAATCAATTAATTGGAAAAAACAAAGATGTTATTGACAAACAACATGACGAAATTCATGAGCAGGACTCAACTATTCACACGCAAAAATTGTTACTTACAGTTGCAATAGTGTCATTGTTATTAATTGGTAGTTTATTGTTTATAATTCTTAAAATAAATAAGCAACGCAAACTAATTTTAGTAGATGTAAAAGAGAAGAACAAAAACATTTTAGATAGTTTAAACTATTCTAAAAATATTCAATTGGCAATGCTTCCAAATGAAAGTGAATTTGAAAAAAACTTTGAAAATTATTTTATTTTATACCAACCAAAAGATATTGTTTCGGGTGATTTTTACTGGATGGAAGAATTAAATGGTAAAATTTACTTATCTGTTGCCGATTGTACAGGACATGGTGTTCCTGGCGCTATGATGAGTTTAATTTGCAGTAAAGCTTTAACTAAAGTTGTAAAAGAGTTGAAGATTTCGGAACCCTCAAAAATTTTAGACCAAACCGTTGAAGAGCTTCAGGATTATTTTTCAAAAAGCACTAAAACTATTCATGACGGTATGGATTTATCACTCATTTGTATAGATAAAACTAATGATGAAATTACATTTTCAGGTGCTCATAACCCACTGTATTATTTTACAGGAACTGAATTAAAAATTTTAAAAGCTGACAAACAACCTATTGGTTCTTACCTCTATAGAAAACCTTATACTCAATCAAGTTTAAAATTGTCGTCAATCAATACAATTTATCTATTTTCAGATGGATTTCATGATCAATTTGGTGGGCAAAAAAATAAAAAATTCTCTAAAAAACGATTTAAAACCTTATTAACTTCTATCCAGAATAAAGATTTTACGACACATTGTAACGTATTACAAAATGAAATTAATGACTGGAAAGGGAGTCAAGATCAAATTGATGATATTTCTGTTATAGGTGTGAAATTTTAATTTTTTTAATTTTATTGCAACATTTCTTTCTCTTCTTACGTTAAAATGTATAGTTAAACATTCAATTTATTAAACAATTTTGTTAAATTAGTACTGAAAATAAATTAACAAATTACTTTTAAGGTAAAAATCACAAACAATTAAGTATTTCCCCCTTTTTATATGAACAAACAAAAACAAAAATCAGAAGCCATTTTTAGTCAAATTGAAAAGACAATGGTTGATGCATTTTATTTGTATAATTTAAAGGAAGCCAAATATGAGTTTATGAGTGTAAACTCTGAAAAAATTACAGGAGCAAAACCTGAATTTTACTATAATGGCAATGACTATATCAATACTTTTATCCACCCTGAAGATAGAAAAAGAGCCGGAAAAGCTTATCATGGAATAGTAAAATATCAAAAAGAACAAAAAATCGATTTTAGAATCATTTTTGAAGGGCAAACTAAATGGATACATGAAGAGTTTTATCCCGTTTTTGATGATAAATCTGGTGAAATGACAAAAGTCGCTGGTGTAATATCTGATATAACACAGCAAGTAGAAAGAGAAAATGAATTAGCTAAAATTCAAGAAAACACAAGACTTTTATCTGAAATTGGATTAGAAATTGGTCAGTATTTGAACGTTAGGTCTATTGTAAAAAATATTTATAATAGATTAAATGACATGATGGATGCTGAGTTTTTTGGTATAGGGTTAATTGATAAAGAAAAACAGTGTATCGATTTCCCGTATGTTCTTGAAAAAAATACTGAAGTTAAAACATCTATACCACTTGACAAAAATGTGCTTGCCACAATATGTGTTAAAAGAAATGAAACTTTATTTTTAGATGAATTTTTAAAAGACTATAAAAAATATACCGACAAACCTTTAGAAGGTATGGATGGTGAACAACCAGAATCTGTAATGTATGTTCCCTTACATTCTAAAGATGAAATTATTGGAGTGATTACAATTCAAAGTCGTCAAAAATATGCGTATTCTAAAACAGATTTACAATTTTTAAATAATTTATCTATTTACGTTGCTCGTTCACTTATTAATGCAAATCTATATGAAAATATGGAGAAAATTGTAAAAATAAGAACAGCAAAAATAGTAGAACAAAAAAAAGAACTAGAAATTTCAGCTAAAAATTCAGCCATATTAGTTGAAATGGGTAATAGTTTATCTTCAACTTTACATTTTGAAAAAATATTTGAAAAATTACACTATAATTTATCTAAATTATTAGATGCCGAAATTTTTGGTGTAAGAATTTTAGACATTGAAAATCAACAAATACATTATAAATATGAAATTGAAAGTGGAGAAAGAGACATGAGTGTAATTGTACCACTGACAGACAAAGATAACTATACTGTTTGGTGTGTCACACATAATGAGTCAATTCACATTAATGACAATTTAGTTGATTATAAAAAATATGTGAAAGAAATTAAAGTGCCTGCTGGACAAATGCCTGCTTCTCTTTTGTTTGTTCCTATTTGTCATGATGATGTTGTTTTAGGAGCAATATCTGTTCAAAGTTTTAAAAAGAATGCTTATACCAAACGCGATTTAAATGTTCTAAAAACATTAGCATTTTATACAGGAATTGCCATGTCAAATGCAAAACTTTATGAATCTTTAGAATTAAAAGTTGAACATAGAACAAAAGAGTTGGCTTTGGCAAATAAAGAAGTCGTGGACAGTATAAATTATGCTAAAAATCTACAAGAGGCAACGCTCATAAAAAAAGACGAATTCTCAAAATTATTAAATGAAAGTTTTGTGTATTTTAAGCCTAAAAATATTGTTTCTGGTGATTTTTATCGTGTTGATAAATTGACACAAACAAAAGATGAATTAGTTGCATTTTTAGTCGCTGATTGTACTGGACACGGTGTACCAGGTTCAACTTTAGCCATTTTATGTTCAAATATTATTAAACATTCACATGAAAACCCTACTGTATTAAACCCAGGGTCAGCTTTAACATTTGCACGAAACTCATTAATTTCATTATTTAGCAATTCAGAAACAAAAATTTATGACGGAATGGATATTGCTATTGGTGTAATTGACAAAAAAACAAACATATTAGATTTTTCTGGTGCTATCAACAATTGTTATATTGTAAGAAATGGCGAAATGTTAATTTATAAAGGTAACCGTAGTCATGTCGGTTATTCAGAGCAAATGAATGAATTTACTACAGTTCAAATTCAGTTACAACCTAAAGATGAAGTTTATTTAACAACTGATGGCTACTTTGATCAATTTGGAGGGCCTTCAAATAAAAAATTTACACGTAAAAGGTTTATTGAAACCATTTTGAGTCTGCAAGGTGAAGATTCAAGCGATAAAGAAAAAATATTGGAAAAAACTTTCAAAAAATGGAAAGGAAAAACTATTCAAACAGATGATATTTGTGTGTTTGGCTTTACGGTAGATTAAAATTACTCCTCAAACATTAAACATTAATTCAAGACTTTTTTTCAAAAAACATTCACTTTAAATGATTACCTTAATAAGGGTCGGTGAACTAATGGTGAAAATTCCCAAGGGATATTGAGCAAAATAATGAAAATTGCAATAAAAAACCAGATAAAAATAACCTTAAAACCATTTTTTGATGATTTAGATTTCCTTGTCCCAACTGTTATAACAATTATTGCGACTAACATCATTAAACTGTGTTCAATTGAAAAAAATCTAATTTCTCGGTTATGAATATTTAAATTTGTGTTTTGATAAAATGATTTAACAAAAGGGCTTAAATAATAAAGTGATAAACCAATTACAGCTTGAATATAACATAAAATGACGGCAAATTTTGCTATGAGATAGTCCTTTATTTTAAATGAATATTGTAATTTATACTTATAAAATGAGGTTAGTAAATTAAATATTAATCCAAAGAGAACAACCCAACGAAAAAATGAATGAAAAATAAGTAATCCATTATAAAGCATATTACAAACATATTTATTTTTTTATTAACATCAAATACCAAATTACCATTAAAAATATGCTTTTTCTCATTTCAATCAAAACAAACCTAACAGGTTTTTGAAACCTGTTAGGTTTACCAAA
>Ga0316208_1001863_pt1 | contig 18536 bp, 19 predicted proteins | sample 3monopyrite_MG_FD_204944 | JGI IMG/M metagenome (GOLD analysis project Ga0316208, IMG submission 204944) | Microbial mat bacterial communities from mineral coupon in-situ incubated in ocean water Damariscotta River, Maine, United States -... | ecosystem: Environmental > Aquatic > Marine >...
AATCCAAACCAGCCGGCGTTTGTACTACTTGTTCTACAAGCCGCGTGGCGTGTTGTGCACCAATGACCCACGCGAAACGAGAACTCGTTTGTGCGATTTGGTCGACCCCATGGTTCCGGGCCGGGTGTACCCGGTTGGCCGTCTAGACGAAGATTCTGAAGGCTTGCTGATCTTGACCAACGACGGTGATTTTGCGCAGCTCGTGGCTCACCCAAAACATGGTGTGCGCAAGACCTATGTGTGTCATGTCAGTTCGGCCATCAACGGCGCCGACGTCGCACGCATGAAAGAAGGCATCTACATGGATGGCGTGAAGGTGGTTCCAGAGAAGGTACGCATCGTCAAGCGCATGCCTAGTGCGACTTCGTTGGAGGTCACCCTGCATGAAGGCCGCAACCGCGAAGTGCGGCGATTGCTCGCACGCTTTGGTTATGGCGTGAAGCGCCTCAAGCGTGTGCGTATCGGCAACCTTGGTTTGCAAGGCATCAAGCGTGGGCAACTGCGCCCCCTTGCCGCTAGCGAGCGCGACGCCCTCATCGCCCATGCTGAAGGCAAGACGCTGGAAGAACTGGGGGCGCCAATCAAGCGCAAGCGCTCACGTCGTTCCATCAGCACTCGCGGTACGGGAACGCGCAGCGGGGGTGGCCCGCGCGGTGGCGGTGGAGGTTCGCGCAGTCCTCGCAAGAAGAGTAGCTCTCGAAACTCCGGCAAAGGCCCCAAGCGCGGTGCTTAGGTTCGACACGATTCTGCGCGACCCGGTGCACGGGGACATCCCGCTGACTGCGGAAGAGTTGCGCGTACTTGACACGCCGGAGATGCAGCGCCTGCGCCATGTGCGTCAACTTGGTGCGGCCTACTTGATTTATCCCGGTGCGCAGCACAGTCGCTTCGAGCACTCCATCGGTACGGCGCACTTGGCCACGCGCATGGTCAATGCCGTGAATCAGGAAAGAGATCGTTTGGGCGATCCCCGCCTCGATGGATATGACCAAGCGGCCTTGCGCATCATTCGTTTGGCGGCACTCGTGCACGACGCGACGCACCTTCCTTTCGGTCACAACATTGAGGACCAAACTGGATTGTTGCCGCGCCACGATCGCCCCGACCGATTCGCCCGCCTGCTTTCCGACGACACCTCTTTGGGGCGCACTCTTGCGGCTCTCGGTGCACGGCAAAGTGTGTTGTCGATTCTCGCTCCCGAGCTAGTCGATGCAGGCGAAGCCGCACCGGACCATTGGCGTGCCCTAGTTAGCGGAACCATCGACGCCGACATGCTCGACTATCTCGCCCGTGACGCCATGTTCACTGGGCTGAAGCTGGAGTACGACCCGCGCATCTTTGGAGTCTTCCGCGTCGACCGCGCCAGCCAGCGACTTTATGTCGAGATGGGGCGCCAGGGTTATCTCAAGGAGGCGGTGTTGTCCGAGGTCGTGCGCTGCCTCGAAGCGCGCTACTACTTCTCGGAGCGGGTGTATTACCACCACGCCAAAATCGCCGCCGGGTCGTTGGTGGCCAAGGCTGTCGAAGTGGTCCTGCTGGAAGAGGCCGTCAGCTTTGAGGAGCTGCAAACCGCGACCGATGCTGGTTTGTTTGATCTACTGTCCCGCGCCAAGGTCGATGACCCGCGCCGTCGCGCCGATCTCGACCTCTACCTCGAGGCCTGGCAGCACCGGCGCCTGCCCAAGCGCGCCGCGGTCTACCCTGTCTACGCCAATGCTGATATCCAGCAGGATCTGATTGACCAGTTCTTCGGAGCTGGCTCGGCAGAGCATCGGCGCAAGGTCGAGCGCGAGATGGCCGAGGAACTCGAGCGTCGCTGTGGGCGCCGGATTCCGGTCATGCTGTATTGCCCGGCGGGCCATATGCAGCTGAAACAAGCCAAACTCCTTGTGCATTGGCCCGGTACCGAAGGCCTCAGCAGCCTCTCAGACTACTCCGCCGAGGCCCCACGCCTCAAGGACCTGGAACAGGCCTATCCGCGGATGTGGAAGTTTTATGCCCACGTGCTCAGTGACGACCCACGTGAGCTCGAGGCCGCGCGCCAATTGTGTGAAGAAGTGTTCCCTCAGGCCGTGAATGTTTTGCGGCCAGAAAGCGGAAACCCTTTCCTGAGTAGGCTCTAGAATGGGGGTCAGGCTGCTGGGCTTCCCAGCGCGCTTTGTCCCCATCGCTATGCCTAGAACCCTGCTCATCACCCTCGCCGCCACCGGGCTCCTACTCGGTGCCGGTGTCGCTTCCCCAGCGCCAGACGCTGGGGCATTTGCATCGTCGACACTCGGTGCGCAAACCACTGTGGTCTTCCTTGGAATCGAAGGAGATTACAAAGAGGTCTCCGTAGAGGATCTCACCAAGTGGTTTGACGAGGAAAAAGAGCAGAAGGTGGTCGGCAAACCACTACGCGCCATCAGTGACCAATCCCGCCGCGTGTGGGCCTTGGAAACCGATGAGCCGAAGAAGCTGTTGCGCGGCCTAAAGTCTGGCCTGAAGAAGCAAGGCTTCAAAGCCTCTATGTTGGTGACCACTGCAGTCGAGCCACTGGAGAAGGACGCCCGCGCCGTCCGCACCGCCCTGCGCACGATTGAGCAAGAGAAGAAGGTCTGGACTAGTTACAACGCTCGCGGCAGCGAGATCATCTGGGTCTTCCACGAGAAGAGCTACGAGGCGAAAAAGGTCGAGGGCTTGTTCCGCGACACCGATGCCACGGTCGCCTATGCCCACCAAAACGTGTCCTTGGCTCCGGCGCAATGCGACGACCTAGCCACCATGGCCGTGGAGCTGACCGAAAAGCTCGACGCACTCAAGGTCTCGACCAATGAAGACCACTTTGTCGCCGACCTATTCCTGCGCGACATCGAAAGCTTCTTGGTCCTGCATCAAGACGGCGGCAAGAAAATGGTGTTCTGCCCCTCGACTTTGCTCCGTGCCGTGCCTGCCGACCAAGACCCTGCGACCTGGCAGGTCACCATCGACAACACCGGCTACCCCTTCCTGAAGAAGTAGCCCTGATCGCGATCACGGCAAAGTCCGTGAATCTCGCGCTCCGACCTCAAAATCGCGCGTTTCCGCCAGGATTCGCGCGATTTTTGCATGACTGAGGCCGCTTAGGCAGCTAAATGGTGCAGATGACCCCAAGCACCCCCACAGGTCAGACATCGACACCGATGTCTCGTGACTCCGGCTCGCTGCCGGGATCCTTGCCTTTGGTCCGCTGACCCGAGGCCTGGGCACCGGCGTTTCTGATGGCCGCCCAGCTGAGCCAGCGAAGATTCCGAGAATAAACCCGCCTAGAGGTGCCTAGAAAGGGACGACATTCTCTCACCGAAGCGTCAGAATAGCTCGCCATGGCAGAGTTCGGAATCCTAGATAGGCTGCGCGATTTGTTCGCCAGTCGGCGCTTCGTGTGGATCCTCACCATTTCCCTTGCGGTTTTGGTGGCGCTGTACCTCCTATTCGTCACCCTGTTCTTCAATCCCTTTGAAGCCAAGCTGGTCGATAGTGCGACCATCGTGCCTTCGCAGGTGGATTACTTTGTGCGTTGGCGAGAAGCCGGCAGCCAGTTTGGGGAGTTCCCCACGCCAGCCATGTGGTCTTCGGTGGAAGACAGCTCAGCCTTCGATGAAGTGCAGGCGAGTGGCGCGTTAACCGCCATGGGAGAAGGCACTGGGCTCGGCGGAGTCTTGGAACAGCTTGGCACTTTATCTGCCTACCTGCCCATAGGCCTATCGCTGAAAGATGACCTTCTGCAAGAGGTCGCCGTTGCCGGCAATGGCACGCTGCGTTTCGACAGTGGCTTCGAAGGCATGATCATGTTGCGCGGCTCGTTCAAGGTGAAGGCTGGCGTGTCGATGTTGGGCTTTGGCTTTGTCCGCGATAAGTTGCCGGAGGGCGTGCAAATTGAGGACATCGGTGGCGGCTTGTATCGCCTGCCGCAGTTCGAAGCCTTCGGCTTCCAAGACGCTTACCTCGGTCGCGTCAAGGACATGATTTTGCTGTCTTCGCGCCGCGAGTTGATCGATGTCGCGAAAGACCTGGATCAGCGCAGCGGTCAAGACTCCTTGGCCCAGTCGTCAAACTTCCATGACAACGTGATTGCTTGGCTTGGCCCAGGCGAGCGCCCGTTGGAAGTGTTCTTGCGTTGGGATACTGCGCAGAAACAGTTCGGTACTTTCCCCAATCCAGATTCCGATGGTTTGGTGTCGCGCTTCTTGCGCCGCTTCTTCACCACCGACATGCTGCGTTTTGCCGCGGGCTACTGGAAGCTCGAAAAGGAAATGGAATTGCGTTTGTCGGGCGACCTCGACTACGCACTTGGCGATGACTTCCAGAAGTCCTGGCTCGAAGGCTCTCCGGTAGGGGCGCAACGGCTGAAAGATTACGCCGACATGGTCCCAGCCAGCAGCTTTGCCTTTGCTGCGATTGCGGGGGACCCCGTCGATCTCTTGCTCGAGCTTTACGACCTGACCCCGGAAGACTTACGCCAAAGCATGGACCGCGGTGTTGCGGATAGCGGGCAGTACCAGGGCATGGTGTCCTTCCTGCGTGAGATTGGCGGCATCTATAAGCCTGGCATGGCCGTGGCTTTGCGCCCCAACACGTACCCTCCAGACGAAGATAGTCCTGAGAACGATGGCGCCCCGGTGCCGTTGTTTGCCGTCATCGGCAAGGTGCGCAACATGGGTGCCTATGAAAGGGTTTACGAATACTTGCGTGCGAACTGGGCGAACTTCACTGGCCGCAGCGGAGAGCAATCGGTGCAAACCGTGACCTTCGGTGGTGGGGCAAAGGGAACGAGTTTTGTTTCCCGCCTGATCCCGGGTACGGGCGAAATCATGGTGTTGCAGATTCCCACCTTGGAGATGGTCATCGTGACCAACTCGGCTCTGTATGCCAACGACATCATTAACGTGGCTTTCTTAGATAAGAAGCAGCCTCGGGCGAAGAGCGACAAGCTCCTGTTGCAGCCAAGCTTTGAAGAAGCGATGAATAAGAATCGCAATGGCGCACACTTCTTCCTCTGGGCTTCGCCCAAGGCAGCGCGCCCGTGGTTGGAGCCGCTGAGCATCGGCGATGCCGAAGATGCCCTCAAGCTAGAGCGTGAAGCAGCTTGGCGCAGTCGTCGCCCGCAGCTCGAAAAGCAGTTGCGTCAGTCCATGTTCGAAGGCCGCACGGCGTTGAACCCGAGCGAGGAAGCGCAATTGTTGGAAGCCATCGACGACGCCCTGCTCAAGGAAGATTCTTCCGCCGGCACCCGACTCAGTGAGTTGGTCGAAATTCAGCGCAAGGCTTGGCTTCCAAGCCAGCTGCTGGAATCCATGCACTATGGCTTCCGGGTCAGCCGGCGCAGCGCAGAAATGGTGCTTGGTGCTACGGTAGCTGACTAAGCTCCCGAGGCATCGGCAGCCCAAACCGGGTGCTTGTGCATGATGCCTAAGAATCGTTCCGAGCTTAAAAAACTCTCGAGCCATTGCTGCAATGCCGGCCATGGTTGTGCGTCGAACCAGGCTTTGTCAGCAAAGGCAAACTGACGAACGAAAGGGGCAAGGGCGGCGTCGGCAAAGGTGAAGCGGTCACCCAGCAAGTAGGTGCCTGAGCGTAAGCGGTGGTCGAGCTCGCTCAAAATTGCAGAGGCGGCGGTGCGATGCTCCAACGGGTCGACATCGTCGTAGCGCGTGGCGTACTTGTAGCGATCCAAGTGTTGCTTGAAGTCGCCATCATTACGCGCGATCAGTGCCTCGGTGGTGGCGCGATCTTCTTCGGTAGAGGGCAGCCAGCCTTCCGGGTCATGTTGCGCGAGTGCCCAGCGCATGACATCGATGCTCTCCTCGAGAACGGTGCCATCGGCGAGGACGACCACCGGTACCGTGGCCTTGGGCGATACCGCAATCAACTGTTCGGGCCGTTGTTTGAGATCCACTTCGCGGTGCTCCAACACTTGTCCGCTCACCGACAAGGCCATGCGTGCGCGCATGGCGTAAGGGCAGCGACGAAAGCTGTACAGAATCGGCAGCGTTGGACTCATCCGTCGGCAAGGTGCTGGGTGCCACGCGTTTGCGCAAGTTCCATTTGGCGTTGGCGCTCGGCGAAGCCCGCCTTTTGCTCCGGCGTGGTTTTGTCGTGGCAGTGAACACAGCTTACTCCTTCGACAAACTCGGAAGCTTCGCGGTCCTCCGCGGAAATGGGGAAGCGGCACGCTCGGCATAACCCATAGCTTCCTTCTTCGAGGCCATGGCCCACGGCCACGCGTTCATCAAAGACAAAGCATTCGCCTTCCCACAGACTTTCCTCTTCCGGGATTTGCTCGAGGTATTTCAAAATCCCGCCCTTTAAGTGATAGACCTCTTCCACACCTTCTTCTTTTAAGAAGGCGGTCGATTTTTCGCAGCGAATGCCGCCGGTGCAGAACATGGCGACCTTGGCTTTCTTTTGCGCTTCCTTTTGCGCGCGAACCCAATCCGGAAACTCGCGAAAGCTTTGAATTTGCGGATCTACCGCGCCACGAAAGCTGCCAATGGCTACTTCGTAATCATTGCGCGTATCGACGACCCAAACGTCTTCGTCTTCTAGCAGGGCATTCCAGTTCTTGGGCTCGACATAAGTGCCGACCACGCGATTCGGGTCGATGCCCTCGACGCCCATGGTCACAATCTCTTTCTTCAAGCGCACCTTCATGCGATGAAAAGGTGCCTGGCTAGCATGCGAGTACTTCACTTCCAATTCCGCCAAGCGATCTTCCGCGCGCAAGTAAGCAATCACCGCCTGAATGCCCGACTCCGGTCCGGCAATCGTGCCATTAATGCCTTCGTTGGCAAGCAACAACGTGCCACATACACCTTGTTCACGACACAAGTCCAACAAGGGTTCGCGCAAATCGCGGTAGTCTGGCAACGCAACGAAGCGGTACAAAGCGGCGACGAGAAAATCGGCCATCGCAGTATTTTACCGACGTCTTCGCTATCATCGCTGCTGTGCGCATTTGTCTTCTGACCAATCAGGACCTAGATGGAGTCGAAGGTGGCATGGCGGAGGGGGACTGGCCCTGCGATCCACGGCCATACCTACCCGATGACGACTGGACCTTGCAGCCCCTGTTCGACAGCAGGACCTCGGTCAAGATTGTCGAAGCACGAATCGCCGAGAGCTTCGACCTCTACTTCAATCTCACCGATGGCGCCTCTGGTGAGTTTGATCCCGGCATCGAGGTCGTCAAAACCCTAGAGAAGCATGGTGTACCTTTTACAGGTGCCAACGCGGCCTTCTTTGAACCGACGCGCGCAAAAATGAAGGCGGCCTGTCGTCGCCTTGGCATTGCCACGCCCAAAGGGGTCACGGTCAAAAGTGAAGAGGACATCGAAAAGGTTCTGGCTCGGCTGAAGTTCCCGATGTTCGTGAAGCACCACAACAGTTATGCCAGCGTGGATTTAAGCCGGCATTCCAAGGTGGTCTCTCCAGAGGGCTTGCGTCGGCAAGTGATTAAGATTCTTTCCCGTCACAAAGCGGCTTTGGTCGAAGAGTTCATCGAGGGCGAAGAGTGCACGGTTTTGATTGCGGAGAATCCGCAAAATCAACAGAGGCCTGTGGTGTATACACCGGTGCAGTTCCGCTTTCCCAATGGCGATACCTTCAAGCACGAAGATTTGAAGTGGTTCGACTACGAAGGCTTACGCGCCATCCCTGTGGAAGACCCGGAGCTTCGCGCCCGCCTCATCGATGAGTCCGCGCGCTTCTTCCTGGAGTTGGGGGGAGTGAGTTATGGGCGCTCTGATATCCGCGTCGCCGAAGATGGCACCACCTATATGCTGGAGATGAACTCCAACTGCGGGTTGTTCTATCCCAAGGGGGACTACAGCAGTGCCGATTTCTGCCTATCCATGGATCCCGCCGGCCACGCTGGCTTTGTCGAGCAACTGGTGATTGCCGCCTTTTCCCGCGCAGGCAAGCGACTGCCTAGAGGTTGGCGCGCCGCGGTGGAGCAACGTCGCAAACAACGATTAGCCGCCGCGTCGGGTTAAGCAGAAAGCCGGCAAATGGTGAGATCTAGCCGATGCGGAAGCTCGAGGACCTCGCCCGGAAAATCGTTTGCGAGTAAAGCTGCTAGCTCTTGATCGAAGGCATGCACCTGGGCGGCGTCTAGGCTTGCCGCAATGCCGACGCTAGCGCGGATGCGCCCGCGCCAATCCTCGGGGCGAAATGGCTGCGCCACAATTTCGTGCACGCGCTCGCAGGAGGCAAACCCGGCTTGCCGTAAATCCTCGGCGGCCTTGGGGTGAAGACCATCGCCGCCACCAAGTTGCCACTGCGGATTGTGCTGCAGAATCAAGGCTTCGGTTGCCGCAGCGAGAGAAGCTGGCTCAGGAAGCCAATCGTAATGCGCCACCACCACCGTCCCGCCTGGTCGCAAGCAGCGGAGGATTTCAGCACAGGCACGAGGAGCATCGAACCAGTGCCAGCATTGGCCGGCGGAGATTAAATCAAAAGACTGGTCGGGGAAGGGGAGTTCCTCGGCAGCGCCCTGAACCCATTCCATTGCGAATCCCTCATCCGCGCCCTGCGTCGCAGCGGCTTCGAGCATGCGCGCATCAGGATCTAATCCGGTGACGCGAAAGCCCTGGCGCGCCCACCACCTTGCCAGGGTGCCGGTGCCGGTGCCCAAATCCAGGGCATCGGCGGGAGCCAGGGGCAAAACCCCCCGATCTTCAAGCAGCTCCACCAGCCGCGCCGGGAAGCCAGGACGGTGGCGGGCGTAATCCTCAGCGGCTGCTCCGAAGTTGCGTTGGATGGGGTCCGGGGACGAAGGCATGAGGCCAGAATAGGGCTAGACGGATGGCGCAGCGCGGCTAGAATTTGCCTCCCAACCCAGCCGGGATGGCGGAATTGGCAGACGCGCATGGTTGAGGGCCATGTTGGGATAATACCCAGTGCAGGTTCGACCCCTGTTCCCGGCACCAAAGCAAGGGCCACTCTTTCGAGAGTGGCCTGATTGCTTTTCCGGGGCCACCTAATGCCGCCAGCTACCCACTGCGGGGCCTAGAATTCTCGCATGATGGCTTCTCTCGACCGGCCCGAGCTTCAAGGGCTCGCGCAGCTGAGCAAGCTGGTTGGCAACACCAGTCTGCTGGCGATTCACGCCCAGGTTCGTGGGCAAAAGGCGACGATTTACGCCAAGTACGAGTCGGCGAACTTTAGTGGCAGCATCAAGGACCGCATGGCACTGCACATTCTGGGTCGCGCCTTGGAGCAAGGGCAATTGAAGCCCGGAGATACGATTGTCGAAGCGACCAGCGGCAACACCGGGATTGCCTTCGCCGCTCTGGGCCGTGCCTTGGGCCATCCGGTCACGATCATGATGCCGGATTGGATGAGCCGCGAGCGCGTGACGATTATCCAGAGCTTTGGCGCCACAGTGGTTCCCGTTTCGGCGGCCGAAGGAGGCTTTGTGGGCAGCATTCAACGCGCCGAGGAGATGGCTCAAGAACGCGACGACGTGTTTCTGCCTTCTCAATTTGCCAACCAAGCCAACGTGGCGGCGCACGCGACCTCCACAGGGCCCGAAATTCTGGCTCAGCTCGCCACGATTGGGCGCGCGCCGACGGCCTTCGTTGCCGGAGTGGGCACCGGCGGCACCGCAATGGGAGTGGCGGAAGCCTTTCGCGCCTCCGGCTCTACGGCAACCATTCACCCCTTGGAGCCGAGTAACTCGCCCACGCTGCGCACTGGCTGCAAAGTCGGCAAGCATCGCATCCAGGGCGTTTCCGATGAGTTCATTCCAGCGATTGTGGAGCTGGATTCGCTCGATGAAATCATCGACGTGCGCGATGGCGACGCCATCTGCATGGCGCAACAGCTTGCCCAGCAGGCTGGACTTGCGGTGGGGATTTCCAGCGGCGCCAATTTCCTTGGTGCGTTACAGTTAGCGATGGCTCAAGGCCCGGGTGCCGTCGTGACCACGGTCTTTTCCGACTGCAATAAGAAGTACTTGTCGACCGATTACGTCAGCGATGAGCCCACTCTGCCCGATGACTTGACCCCCGAGGTCAAGATTGACTCCTTCGACGTCCTCCAACCAGCCTGCCTCGAATGCCCAAGCCGCGCCTAAGTCTTCAAACGACCACTTTGTGGGAGTATCCTTCGCAGCATTACGGCAACGAAGAGCAGGGAAGCTCGGAATACCGTGGCGCCACGCCGAGCTATGTGATTTGGAATTTGCTCGAGCGCTACACCAAGCCCAAAGATTTGGTGATTGACCCGATGTGTGGCAGCGGCACCACCATGGACGTCGCTCGCGATCTAGGTCGCCGCGCGCTTGGCTATGACTTGCAGCCGCAGCGCTCGGACATCTTCCGTGCCGATGCGCGCCACCTTCCCTTAGAGGATGGCAAGGCCGACTTTGTCTTTGTCGACCCGCCCTATGGCGACAACCTGAAGTATTCGGGGCAGGAGAACTGCATCGGCGAATTGCCGGCGACCGATCCCGCCTACTTTGAAGCCATGGACATGGTGTTCCAGGAGATTGATCGCGTGTTGCGCCCCGATCGTTATCTGGCGATTTACGTGTGCGACATTTGGAAGCGCAATGCCTTCGTGCCGCTAGGGGTTCACCTTTCCGCCATGTTGATGAGCCGTTTCTTACCGGTCGACCATGTCACTGTAGTGCGCGGCAACAAGGATTTGGATAAGGGCAACTATCACAAGGCCGCAGAAGAATCGAACTTCTTCTTGCGTGGTTACAACCACCTGCTGATCTTCAAGAAGCCTTCCGAAGAGCAGGCGCGCGAAGCCCGTCGTGAGGAAGAGCGGGAGCAGCAAGCACCACGTGCGCAAAAGCCGGCTAAGTCGAAAGACCGCAACGCTGGTTCACGTCCGCGGCGCAAAAAGCCAAATCGCTCCGGCTCTACAACTCGTCGGCCGCGGCCGTAAAGCCGTTGTCGAGCGCCTGTTGTAGATAGGCGTTTGCCTTTGCAGCATCTTCAGGCACTTCGAGCCCGTACTTGTACGCAATACCCAGAGTGAAGGCAGCTTCTGCGTGTCCGCCGGCAGCGGCTTCTTCGAGCATGGTGGGACCAGCCTCCGCATCTTTGGCGTAGCCAGCCACGCCATGCAGGCGGTATTTGCCGAGCAGGAACTTGCCTTCGAGTGCGCCACCTTCTGCAGCTTGCTCTAGCCACTTCTTGAACTCGGCAGTGCCTTGACCGGCACGACGGGAAAGTTCGAGGGCAGCATCGCCTGCCATGTCAGATCCTTCTTGCGCGAGCTCTTGCAATTTTTCCACCGACTGTTGCTGCATCGAGAGCAGTTGCTCGCTGCCCTTTTCGACGGCTGCGACCGTGCGCCTTTCGAGTTCCTTCATGGCGGCGGCGTCGCCTTGTGCGGCGGCTTTGACCAAATCTTCGGTGCTCTGCTCACTGCATGCGGGCAGCAACAGGGCAGTCAAAAGTAGAAGAGGCGCAGCGTAGGGGCGAAGGCTCATGGCAAAAGTTTAACGCTTCGGCGGGGAAGATTGCTGCGCCACACGAAAGCGCGTGAGGAGCGGCCAATGGTCGGAGCCGATGTCGGGACCTCTTTCGCAGGACACGACCTGGAGCTTCTCGGAAACGAGAACGTGGTCAATTTGAATGCCAAGTAACGGCATCGCCACCGGCCAAGTGCTCACCCAAGAGGTTCGCGCAGGGTGCAGATTGGTTTGCGTTTTGAATTCACTCAGCGCCAGGGACCAAGGGGTGGTATTCATATCGCCAGCCACGAGGACCGGGAGTTCACTAGCCACGACCAATTCGCCGATGGCCTGAAGTTGGCGGTTGCGAGAGTTCACCATCGTGCGATTCATGGGAGGCAGGGGATGAACTGCAAACAGCGCAAAGGCATTCTCCCCCTGGAAGGTGGCAAGGATGCTGGGAATCTCGACCTCGCCAATCCAATCAGACTTGGCCTCCATCGGAATACGACTCCACAGAGAAATGCCGAAGTTGTCGCCGCGTGGATGGTCCTCTCGATAGGGGAACTGGCCATGTAAAGGCGCCAACTTTTTGAGCCAAGTGGCGTTGACCTCGAGCAAAATCAAAAGATCAGGGTCTTCTTGCGCAACCCAATCGAGCAAAGCCTGGGCATCGGGGTTAGAGGTCAGGACATTGGCGGAAATCAGTTTGATGTCACCGCTCTGCGCGACCACATGGCCCGGTCCTCTCAGGGAAAAACCAACCATGCCAATCTGTATCGCGCCAAGTAAGAGCAAGGCCCCCGTCCAGCGCCATTGCTTGCGCAAGGCAAACAAGATGGCAAACACCCCGTGGCAAACCGCAATTTGCACCAGGAAATGACGGAAATACTCGAGCCACCATGGGCCGATGGGGGCCAAGGCAAACGCGCCGACGAGGACGAGCCCCCACGCCATCAGCTTGATGATGCCCTTCATTCCTGGAGTGTAGACGAAACAAGGCCCGCACCTCTTGCGAGATGCGGACCTGTTTTCGGGGTTGCTTGGTCGACTAGAAGCCGCCCATGCCACCCATTCCGCCCATGCCACCCATGGGGTCGCCGCCGCCGCCCGCAGGCATTGCCGGGGCCTTCTCCGGAATCTCGGAGACGATGGCTTCGGTGGTGAGGAGCAAAGTGCTGACCGAGCTTGCGTTCTGCAAGGTGGTGCGCACTACCTTGACCGGATCAATGATGCCGGCCTTGAGCATGTCGACGTACTCGCCAGTCGCGGCGTTGTAACCGAAGGCAAAGCTCTTGTTGCTGACGACCTTGTCGACCACGATGCTGCCATCAACGCCGGCGTTATGCGCAATCTGGCGCACCGGAGCTTCGAGAGCACGCTTGATGATGTCGGCGCCGGCGCGTTGGTCGCCGCTCAACTCGAGCTTGGCGATGACCGCTTGGGCACGCAAGAGCGAAGTACCGCCACCAGGCAAGATGCCTTCTTCGGCAGCCGCGCGCACCGAGGCGAGCGCGTCGTCGACACGGTCCTTCTTCTCTTTCATCTCAGCTTCGGTTGCGGCACCCACGTTGAGCACGGCAACTCCGCCGGCCAACTTGGCGAGACGCTCCATCAGCTTCTCTTGATCGTAGTCGCTAGAAGTGCGTTCGATCTCGGCGCGGATTTGGTCCATGCGATCCTTAATGTCCTTCTTCTTGCCAGCGCCTTCGACGATGGTGGTGCTGTCCTTGGTGACCACGACGCGCTTGGCGCGACCGAGTTGGTCGATAGAAGCGGACTCGAGCTTGAGGCCGAGGTCTTCCATTAGGGCAACGCCGCCAGTCAACACAGCGATGTCTTCGATCATGGCTTTGCGGCGATCGCCGAAGCCAGGGGCCTTGACGGCCACGCACTTGAAGATGCCACGCAGCTTGTTCACGACCAAGGTCGCGAGTGCTTCGCCTTCAACATCTTCGGCGATGATCACCAAAGGCTTGCCGGACTGAGCCACGGCTTCAAGAACCGGCAGCATGTCGCGCACATTCGAAATCTTCTTCTCGAAGATCAAGATGTAAGGATCTTCAAACTCGGCTTCCATCTTCTCCATGTTGGTGGAGAAGTGCGGCGAGAGATAACCCTTGTCGAACTGCATGCCTTCGACCCAATCGATCTCGGTTTCGAGCGAACGGCCTTCTTCGACAGTGATGACACCGTCTTTGCCGACCTTCTCGAAAGCCTCGGCGAGCTTGGCGCCGATCTCTGGGTCGTTGTTGGCGGCGATGGTCGCCACCTGCTCGATTTCCTGCGAACCCTTCACTGGCTTCGACTTCTTCTTCAAGAACTCGACTACAGCTTCGACTGCAGCTTCCATGCCGCGCTTGAGCTCGACAGGGTTAGCGCCAGCGGCGACATTGCGCAGGCCTTCTTCAAAGATGGCTTCGGCAAGGACGGTGGCGGAAGTGGTGCCGTCGCCAGCGATGTCGCTGGTCTTGGCCGAGACCTGACGCACGAGCTGCGCGCCGATGTTCTCGTACTTGTCTTCGAGTTCGATCTCGCGCGCCACCGAAACACCATCTTTGGTGACAGTCGGTGTGCCGAAGCTCTTCTCGATGATGACGTTGCGACCACGTGGGCCGAGGGTGACCTTGACCGCGGCGGCGAGCTTCTTCACGCCAGCGCGGATGGCCTCGCGGGCCTCCTGGTCGAATGCAATTTTCTTAGCAGCCATGTTTTTGTTGTGCTGGTGCGTTAACCAATGATGCCGAGAATGTCATTCTCGGACATGATGAGGTACTCGGAACCTTCCCACTCGACATCGGTGCCGGCGTAAGAAGTGAAGAGCACGCGCTGGCCTTCCTTCACGGTGAAGGAGCTGCGCGAGCCATCGTCGTTCAGGCGGCCTGGGCCGAGGGCGATGATGGTGCCTTCAGCAGGCTTCTCTTTTGCGGAGTCAGGAAGCACGATGCCACCGGCGGAGACGTCGGCAGCTTCGAGACGTTGGACGAGGACTTTGTCGCCGAGTGGACGGATGGCAACTTTCTTTGCGGTCTTAGCCATGATTCTTTTTGTTTCTCGAGCGGCGCGGGCTACCAGGGCTGACCAGGATCGGTCGCCGTGGGGCCATTGGGCCGCGGGGAAAGGATTTGTTGGACGGTGATGCGGAGGATCTCCGCCGGGATGGGTTTGCGCAGCATCGTGACGACGCCAAGATCCATGGCGGCCATCTCGATTTCGCGGGACGGGTGACCCGTCATGAGGATGCTCGGGACCTGACTTCCGGACTGGCGCAGCTGGCCGAGCACTTCGAGGCCGGTGAGGCCGGGCATGTGCACGTCGAGCAGCGACAGGTCAAAAGGCTGGGCCATGAGCTGTTGCAGGGCCTCCGCGCCGTCGCGGGCAACCTCGATTTGCGCGTCGAGCATGCCCTGCAATAGGGCGACGAGCGCCTGGCGGGCGTCGTCTTGGTCGTCGGCAATGAGGATGTGGCGTGGCATGGAGCGTACCTGCGGCCCTAAGTGGCAACTCTCGTGCCAAAACGCAGCACCGCTCAGGCCCCCAGCGGCCCACTAGCGCCTCCTCCGGCTGCCGAAGTGGCAGTCCAAAGACCTCCAAAACGGCTTAAGCGCCGAAAGTCGGAGGCGGGATATCGCCTTCGTCGTCGTCCTCGCCCTCGTCGCCGAAGTCGTGGCCGGAGTCGACCCACTCTTGGTCCTCATGCCACTCCTGTTCGTCGCGAGCTCGCGCGCCACCCTCTTTGAGAATGTCGAGGTCATCCCAGTGGTCTGCGGCATGCTTCAGCTTTTCCGGGTCGAGCTTGCCGCCACAAAGTAAGCACTTGTTGCCACTCTCCAGCGCTTCGACCACATCGGAATAGGTGATCACTTCATAACCGCACAGGGCACAACTGGTGACTGCCTTGCCGCCGCTCATGGTTTCGGCTCCGTTCCGATTTCGCGCATGCGCAGATAATGCATGAGTGGCAACTGCAGCAAAGCGTGACTGAGTTCGCCCGATTGAATTAACTCGGCAACGCCGGAAAAGGGGTGGGGCTCGACTTGAATGACTTCGTCGTGGTCCATGTCGGTGGCATGCGACAGCGTGGCGTTGCGCACTAAATAACTGAAGCAGCGATTGTTGTGAGTGGCGGGATTTGGCTCGGTCGAGCACAACAGCTCAGGCGGGTCACCGGAGTAGCCCGTCTCTTCCCGAAGTTCGCGCATGGCGGCGACCGCCGGATCTTCGCCAGGCTCAATGATGCCACCAGGGATTTCCAAGCGCACCTCGCCGATACCCGGCCGATGCTGACGAATGAAAATCACTTGGTCCTCTGCGGTCACCGCCACAATGTTGACCCAGTCATGCGCTTCAATCACAAAGAAACTACGTTCACCATCTTTGTCGGGATGGGTGTAGAAATCTTCGCGCACCCGAAAGATGCGGAAGTCCCCACGCGGTGAGGTCGAGGTGCGTTTCCAGCGATGAGCCATGACGTGGGTAAAGCTTAGCCGTGCCCAGGTTCGGGCGATTGGGGAGTGGGCTCTGCCAAACTCTGTGCGACAGCAAGCAGGGCCTCTAAGGCTCCGGAAGCATGCAAGGAATAGAGCGCGCCAGACAAGTAGTCTGCCGCCATTTGTTCGGCATCGGTCTCTTCAAAGAAACGAGTCACTGCGGCCGAAGCGCCCAGCAACAGCGGAACACCCTTGCTGTCTTCTTGCCAAAAACGATCCCATTCACTAAAGCGCGATTCGGCGCGACGTGCAGCAAGTTGTGTCCAGCCGCCGTTGCGCAGAGCATCGGCCAAAGAGACCGAGGTTGCTTCCAAGCGCACTTCCCAAATCGGGTCGTGACCCTGATCGCCCCAGGTCATGCCAAGGAACAACATGAGGTGATGGCCTTCATCACACCAGCGGTCGCCGAACTCGGTGACGCCTTGCGCGCTGGTCGGCTCCATCACGCGAAAAGGAGAGTCCGAAGGCAAGGCGAACTGCAAACGCGCGCAATCCATCACGCGTCGAATCCGTTGGAACATACCGGGCAAACGAATCAACGCCACCAAGTCCTCGAGGACCATGGGGTCAACGTTGGTTCCACTCGCGAGAATGCGTTGCGGTTCCGACGGGAGTTCCGACGAAGGCTCAATCACCGCGTCCAGTGTACGCGGTTTTGGGGATTTACTCCCGAATCAGCGACAGTGCGAAATCGGTGTCGTTGAGTCCTGCTTCCAAGCTGCCAAGCATGACTTGCACCGCTTCATGTCCGCGGTCCAAATCGTGCAAGCACAACACCAGTTCGGCAACAGTTGTGGCGTCTGTGGGCTGGTGATGCCAAGCGCGCTTGAGGTAGGCGACAGCTCCCTCCAAATCACCCACTGCACGCAGCACTTTGCCGAGTTCGCAGGCGACTTCTGGGTTGTTGGAATCCGAGCGGAAGGCTTCCAGCAGGAAGTCAGCGGCGGCAACAAAGCGACCTTCTTCGTGACAACGGCGAGCGCGTTGTAGAAGGGCGTGGGAGGGAGTCATGGTCGGTGGAATCGGGGAAAGACGCGTGGGGGCGGCGAAGGAGTCCTTACGGACAACTCCTTATCGTCCGCTCCATCCCTCGCTCTTGAGCCTGGATTGGCGCAGATTCCAGCCTTTCCGCCCAGAGATTCGTTCTGGCAAAAAAAAGCCGGGCCGCCCCATGAGGAGCGGCCCGGCAAGAAAGGATTCAGAATCCCTTAAGGAACCGAGATGGTCAGGGTGTTGGAGTCATGAATGACGCCGTTGTCATCCACTTGAATCTCCATGTAGACCGTACGACCAGAGCCACCATTCGGAACGATGCGGTTGATGCTTCCAGTACCAATCACGTTGGTGGTACCAGTGCCGACCAAGCCGCGGTAGGTTGCGAAGAACGGAGCGTTGTTGGTGAAGTCCCAAACGAAGGTGTATGGGCTGTTCGCCGGAGCGCCGGACCAGCTAAAGGTGACCAAGGAACCCGCAGGTGGGTTGAAGTTGGACGCGGTCAGAATGATCGTGTCATTGCCGATCGTGCCGCCGCCACCGTTGCCGTCGAATGGGTGAGACTCACTCAGCGATTTCTTGCCGGTGTCATCCATTTGCACGTGCAAGGCACCACCAGTCCAGCCGCTGTTTGGCAGGGTGAAGGTCATCGAGGTGCCCGAGCCAGAGCTAACGCCAGTGACCTTTTCTGCATCACCGCCAGTGTTGCCGCCAGTGACGACATCGCTCTGAAGCCAAACCGTGTTGTTGCTGGTCGAGAAGTTGCCACCGTTGATGGTGACAGAGCCGCCAGGAACCAAGGAACCCGAGATGGAATCGATCCAAGGCATCTTGTTGTCATCGCGAGCATCGTAGAGGAACTTGACGCCGTTGATGTCGTCGCTCTGAATCGAACGCTGACCGGTGCCGGTACCACTGATGAAAGCAGTCATGGTCGAGCCACTTGCGGTGGTGTGACCAAGGCCCAAAGTGTGGCCCAACTCGTGGCAGGCTACGCCTTGAATGTCGATGCCGGAGCCAACGCTACCGGGACCATCTTGCCACGACCATGCATCGCCGTAGAAGCGGATGCGCCAGCCGTTGTTGATGGGAGTTTCGGCGTAGGCCAGAACACCACCCGAAGATCCACCGAGGGAGGAGATGATGTTGTCGTTGGTACCACCGACGCCAGAAGCTTCGCCATTCCAGAAGTAGCTGAAGTTCGCTTCGCCAGAACCGACAGTGCCCTGCGTGGTGTCGCCGGAACCGTCGCCGTGGGCGCGGGAACCCCATTCTGCGCCACCTTTCCACATCGCCAACTCGGCGCCATCGTTCTGAGGCCAGTTTGCGTGGGAGGCAGTGTTGTTGTTGGCAGAAGAGCCGTTGAAGTTATTGAACAGGCGGAAGTCACGCTGGGTCATGCCCAAGGTGCCACCAATGGTGGTGTAGCCGACGGCCTGATCTTGCGTGGCGACCATGGCGCTACCGCCAAGGACCAAGCCACCAAGTGCAATGCGTAAGAAGTTCTTCATCTATCGGTTCTCCTTACGGTTCTGCGCGACCAGCTCCTTGCTGATCTGCTGGTTCAGGTCGGAAACCAGGACGTTGCTCTCGACGGCGAAACCTTCACCTTTGCCGAGGACGAC
>Ga0316208_1001864_pt1 | contig 18533 bp, 16 predicted proteins | sample 3monopyrite_MG_FD_204944 | JGI IMG/M metagenome (GOLD analysis project Ga0316208, IMG submission 204944) | Microbial mat bacterial communities from mineral coupon in-situ incubated in ocean water Damariscotta River, Maine, United States -... | ecosystem: Environmental > Aquatic > Marine >...
ATTCATACCTAATCGCTTCAGCCGGTTGTATTTCTGATGCGCGTACAGCCGGAAACCAACTGGCGAGTAAACAAAGAAGCAAGCTACCAAGCAAAATAATGGCGATATCCATTAGACGAATATCAACTGGATAGGCATCAATAATAAAAGCAGAGGAGAGCTTGATGAGTCCAAACTCTTGTTGAAGCCAGCACATTAGAAACCCAAGGCTCCCACCAAGGCCACAGCCAATCAAGCCGATAAAAAGGCCCTGTTTTTGGAAAATGGTTCTAATTTTTTTCTTGGTATATCCCATTGCAATCAAAATACCAATGTCCCTTTTTTTCTGGATTACAATCATAGTTAAAGAACCAATGATATTTAGCACCGCCACAAATACAATAATCATCAATATTATATAAGCGCCCCATTTTTCCAGATACATGACGTCGTAAAGTGGTTTTTGGAGATCATACCACGTCGAAATTTTGTATTCAGGACCTAATTTTGCTTCCAGGGCTGCTTTAATTTCTTTTGCATCTTGGTTGTTTTCTAATTTAATATCAATTCCAGAAACGGCATTTCTGGCGTTGAATAGGCGTCGAGCTGCATCAATTTCTACATATACACTTGGTGTTGTAGCCACCGATTGTACCAAATAAGCCCCGCGCACATCAAATCGATAAGAACGTGGCACTGTAATTTGAGTTAAAGCCTTTTTCATACCTGTAGCGCTCAGCAATGCAACTTCATCATTCATGGCTAAAAATAATTCACTGCGTAGTTGCTCATGTATAATAATGCCGGGTTTTCTATTTCGAACTTCCAGATCAAATACGCCCGAAGTTATAGATTGCTCGATATTTACCATGTTGATAAATGTTTCCTTATTTACGCCTTTCACTTCAACAACCTTGGTAGCTTCGTCTTCGCTTGTGAGTAAAGCCTTTCCAGTTACAAATGGTGATAAATTTGTGATCAGCGGAATAGCAGAAAGCTCTTCTTGAAGTTCATCAGAGTAAATAAAGGTTGCAGCCTCGTTAGATTCTATTCTTAGATCTGGATCAAAAGAAAGAAGAAGCGATTTAACAACATCAAAAAAACCGTTAAATACAGAAAGAACAACAATTAGAAGGGCGGTTCCTATGGTTACTCCAGCAATACTGATGTAAGTTAATGTAGAGATGAGAGAAATATGTTTGCGCGAAAATAAATATCGCTTTGCAATAAAGCCGGTAGTTTCCATGGATGAAAAATAGAGATTCATAAAACATCAAACACTATTAAATAAGCAGTGAAACGTTTTGTGGATAATTTGTTATCTTTTTAGCCCTTCAAAATTATAAATATCATGACGTCTACACTCACTGCCGAAGAAATATCATCAATGTCGGATGGGTCGCATGGGGATCCGTTTTCAGTTCTGGGATTTCATAAAATTCATCAAGATAAGTCTGAGAAATTGGTTCTTAGAGCTTTTCGGCCAGAGGCGGCTCAAGTTTTTGTAAATATTGGCAAAACAAAACCTGTTGAACTAGACAAATTATCTAATGAAGGTTTATTTGAGTTAGTCTTTCCTCGAAGAAAAAAAGCAGCCGAGTATTCCTTAACAATTGTGCCCCACCATGGTGAAAACTTCGAAATTAAGGACGCATATGCTTATGGAAAAATGATCGAAGATTTTGATTTACAACTTTGGGGTGAAGGGAATCATAAAAAAGCCTATGAATTCATGGGTGCACACCCTAAAACAGTTGGCAATGTAACCGGAACACATTTTGTTGTATCTGCACCGAGCGCAACTCGGGTTTCTGTAATTGGGTCATTTAATAATTGGGATGGACGAACTCATCGGATGCGTAAGTATCACAATCAGGGATTATGGGAGCTATTTATCCCGCATGTGACCGCTAATGATGTTTACAAATACGAAATTAAGTCACCTTTGCAAGAGCCACCTCTAAAAAAAGCAGATCCATTTGCCTTCTATTCGCAATTACGACCAGACACCGCATCTAAGGTCTTTGAGCTTGATGGGTATTCTTGGAGTGATGATAATTGGGTAAATAATAGATCAGAAGCTCAGGCATTGGATCAACCCATTTCTATTTATGAGGTACATGCTGGATCTTGGAAAAGAAATGTTGGTGAATCGAATGATTATTTAAGTTATCGCGATTTAGCAAATGAGTTAGTGCCCTACGCTAAAGATCTTGGCTATTCTCATATAGAATTATTACCCATTGCAGAACATCCATACGATCCGTCTTGGGGCTATCAAATTACCGGATATTTTGCGCCAACCAGCCGTTTTGGCAACCCTCATGATTTTATGTATTTCGTTGATGAATGCCATAAAGCAGGTATTGGTGTTATTGTTGATTGGGTACCCGCACATTTTGCAAAAGATGATCATGGGCTTCGGCGTTTTGATGGAACCGGGCTATATGAGCACGAAGATTCGCGCCAAGGTGAACACAAAGATTGGGGTACTTGCATATTTAATTTCGGCAGAACTGAAGTACATAATTTTCTAATTTCGAACGCACTGTATTGGTGCGATAAGTTTCACATTGATGGCTTACGAGTAGATGCAGTTGCTTCTATGTTATATTTGGATTATTCGAGGGAAGAGGGTGAATGGATACCTAATAAATATGGTGGTCGGGAGAACATTGAGGCAATTGAATTCTTGCGGAAATTCAACGATTCTGTGCATGAACATTTTCCGGGTACGGTTACATTTGCCGAAGAATCTACTTCTTGGGGTGGTGTATCTCGGCCCACTCAGACCGGTGGTTTAGGCTTTGACTACAAGTGGAATATGGGTTGGATGAATGACACACTCGCCTACATTGAAAAAGATCCACTTTATAGAAAATATCACCAGGGTGAACTAACTTTTTCTCTAATCTATGCTTTCAGTGAAAATTTCACGCTTCCTTTTTCGCATGATGAAGTGGTACACATGAAGAAAGCGATGTTAAATAAAATGCCGGGTGATGACTGGCAAAAATTTGCAAACCTCAGGCTATTGTATACTTATATGTATGCACACCCCGGGAAAAATTTATTGTTTATGGGATGCGAATTTGGTCAATGGGCGGAATGGAACGAATCAAAATCGCTGGATTGGCATTTATTGGACTGGAAGAATCATCAAGGTGTTCAAAAAATTATTCGAGACTTAAATGCACTAAATAAAAAAGAGAAAGCATTACATGAGAATGATTTTGATTGGAGAGGTTTTGAATGGATTGATTTTAATGACGCTGATAGAAGCGTAGTTTCATTTGTAAGAAGAGCAAAAGATCCATCAGACTTTCTTGTTGTCGTATTAAATTTTACACCCGGGGTGCATCACAATTATAAAATTGGTGTACCGGAAGCCGGTGAGTACGAAATCATTATGAATAGTGATTCAGAATTCTACGGAGGCAGCAATGTTGGAGACAGCGCATTAAATGCCTTAGAGGGAGATTGGCAAAATCAACCGGCTCAATTAACAGTAACTATACCGCCACTAGCTGGCGTAATATTAAAACCAAAGAAGTAAGAAGTTTATGAGATTTCCTCGCTCGTGCGGCACTTTAGTGCACCCTACTTCATTCCCCGGCAATTATGGAATTGGTGATTTCGGATACGAAGCACGAACTTTCCTCGATTTTCTAGAGCGCACACATCAAACAATTTGGCAAGTACTGCCACTTACTCCAACTGGTTATGGAAACTCGCCTTATGCAAGTTATTCTGCCTTTGCAGGAAATGCCTACTTAATCAGCCCTGATATTCTTGTAGAGAAGGGTTTACTAAACAGCTCTGAAGTAGAAAAAACATATCTACCTTCCGAATTGGTGGTTAATTATGAAAAAGCATTTGAAAACAAGAATGCTCTTTTCGCTATTGCCTGCAATCGTTTCTACAATGAATTAGACAAAGAAGAGGAAAATAAGTTTAAAGCGTTTAAAAAGCGGAATAAACATTGGTTGGATGATTATACACTGTTCATGGCTTGTGCCCAGCATCATAAAATGCAGCCATGGAATACTTGGGAAAAAGACATCGCTATACGCAAACCGGAAGCCATCAATAAATATAAAAGAAAATTTAAGAATGATATCCGGCTTATAAACTGGTTACAGTATGAATTCGATAATCAATGGAATGCACTAAAATCCTATGCAAACGATAAAAATATTCGAGTTGTTGGCGACATTCCAATTTTTGTAGATCACAATAGTGCAGATGTTTGGGCAAACCCTCAATATTTTGCAGTTGATAAGGACGGAAACCGAACATTAATTGCCGGTGTACCACCAGATTATTTTAGTGAAACAGGTCAACTATGGGGAAACCCACAGTATAATTGGGCCGAGTTAGAAAAAGACGGTTTTTCGTGGTGGGTTGCTCGTTTCAAGCACATGTTTAATACTTGTGATGCTATTCGAGTTGACCATTTTCGTGGGTTTGATGCTTACTGGGAAGTTAAGGCGAGAGAAACCACTGCAATAAATGGTAAATGGGTAAATGGTCCCGGCGAAAAATTGTTTGATACTATTCTTAAAGAGTGTGGTGAGTTACCCATAATTGCGGAAGATTTAGGATTTGTAACCAAAGGAGTAGAAAAACTTCGTGATAATTACGCTTTTCCCGGCATGAAAATTATTCAGTTTGCTTTCGATTCTGATTCATCGAATAGCTTTTTGCCTCATAACTATACTCAAAATTGTGTGGCTTATACTGGAACTCATGATAATGACACATCAATTGGATGGTATAACAGCACACCGGAGAAAGAACAACATAATGTTCGTGTGTACACGCGCACAGATGGGCAAAGTATTAATTGGGAATTCATCCGCTTGGCAGTGTTATCAGTTGCTGATCAAGCAATTATTCCATTGCAAGATTTTATGAATTTAGGCGGTGAACATCGGATGAATTTTCCTGGTACTTCATCAGGTAATTGGCTGTGGCGTTATTCCACAGAGATGTTGGATCATATAGATGAAGACAAGATTACCCAGTTAATAGAACAAGGAAACAGAAAAATTAGCTTAGAAAGCTAATCCTTTATAAAAATTGCTTATTTGAGTATATTTAAAGTTTTGAAAAATTAGTCATATGCCATTTTCACTTAACAATCTACCAAAAAGAACATCAAAACCTAGAACAAATGGGATTACCCTTGTTCTTGATAAAGGATACAGCATTCGACAAACAGAAGATTTTTGTGACGTTTGCGCCGAATATGTAGACGTTGTAAAACTTGGTTGGGGAACCTCTTATGTTACCCCGCGCCTTGAAGAAAAGCTTGAAGTATATCGCGAAGCGGGAATTCCGGTTTACTTGGGGGGTACACTTTTTGAGGCCTATGTACTTCGTAACCAATTGGATGCATACATAAAACTTCTAAATCGATATAACATCGATTCTTTAGAAGTATCAAATGGTACTATCTGGATTTCTGATGAGAAGAAGCAACAGATAATTAAAGATTTGAGTAAAGATTTCAAAGTTCTATCTGAGGTTGGATCTAAGAACCCAAATGAGATTATCCCGCCATACAAATGGGTAAAGATTATTGAAAAGGAGCTTGAAGCAGGTGCTGAAAAAGTTATATGCGAGGCTCGTGAAAGTGGTACTGTTGGTGTTTTCAGGCCAAATGGAGAGGTTCGATCTGGTTTGATTGAAGAAATCACCGATCAGATTCCCGTCGATAAATTAATTTTTGAAGCACCCAAAAAAGAACAACAAGTCTGGTTCATCAAAAAATACGGAAGCAACGTAAATCTCGGCAATATTCAACCGGAAGAAGTGATACCACTTGAGACACTTCGCTTAGGACTTCGAAGCGACACCTTAATGGATTTTTATTCACTGGAAGAAAACAGTGAATTAGATCAAGTAATAAAAGAGAACTCAATCTCAAACGAAGAGTAATTACCAACTATGAAAATATTATATGCGGCGGCTGAAATTTCACCATTTGCAAGAATGACTTATACCGCCGATTTATTGCGGTTTCTGCCGGCGTCACTCCAAGACAAAGGCTTTGAAATTCGAATTTTACTTCCGAAATACGGCACTATAAATGATCGTAGAAATAGATTACATGAGGTAATACGGCTTTCCGGAATAGAAGTGGAAGTTGGAGATACGAAAGAAAGTATGCGCATTAAAGTGGCTAGTATTCCTAACGCAAAGCTTCAGGTATATTTTTTGGATAATGACACCTATTTCAAAAGAAAAGGTATGTTCATCGATCCAAAGAGCGAAAAATTTTACCCTGATAATGCAGAAAGATTGGCGTTCTACAATAAAGGAGTGATTGAAACAGTTATGAAACTCGGCTGGCAACCGGATATCATTCACTGCCATGATTGGCCTGCTGGATTGATTCCATTGTTGGTGAAAACTAAATACAAAGACGCCGAGATTTTCAAGAACACTCAGATTGTTTACAACTTGCACCATCCTGAGAATAATGGACAAGGTGAAACTGCAAAAATTCTTGAATTACTTGGCCTACCTGATGATGTGGACATCACCAAATTGACAGAAAACGGAAAAGTAGATTTACTAAAACTTGGTTTAATGTATAGTGATCATGTAGTGACAGGTAATTATCTGCGCGATGAATTTGATGACCTATTTAAAGAGCTGGGTATTACACCAAAACAAATTCAGGGTTCTCCTGAAGATGTATCAAGTAAATTTGCTGATTATTATAGAGTAATAGCTGAACAAGCATAACCATCAAGATTGTTCTTAATGTTTAAAAAAATTCAAGCTGTCCCAATAGGACAGCTTATCTTTTCTTTAGTAGTATTATTTGCGTTAGTAACATGCGAAGAGAGTGGCACAGTTGGTGCCGGCTTTGTTAACGAATCAGGAATTGTAATCGAAACAATTCTAATTGATGAGCTACCTGTATCTAGTACAGATCCTTTTACCGGAAAATTAACATACTCACCGATTGGTAGTTTTAATGACCCTCTTTTTGGGAATATTGAGGCTTTTGGATTATTCAAACCTTCAATTATTAAAGCAAATATAGGAGACTTACCAACGGACTCGGAAGCTATACTGCGCCTCAATTTTGATATTGATAATGTATATGGTAATCGTTCTGTTAATGGTACATTTAAAGTGTTTAGAGTGGGTGATTTATGGAGGGGCTCGGCAATAAAAATGAGCGATGAAATTGAAGTATTAGACGCTTCGGGTGGTCCCATTCAAAACGTTGTCGGCCAGTTTTCTTATGCAGATATCGATACAACTGGTTTCGTAGAGTTTAATTTAGAAGGAAATTGGAAATCTGATTTCATCGAGTTTTATAACAACGACGATTTAAATCGAGATTCACTTTATCGATTTGAAGATTATGGACTTGCAATAGTACCTGAAAATGATGTTGACAAAGTGATTTATACACGATTTAGTACGAGCAGGCTACTTTTGATTAACAATACTACAGCAGATACCACGTCAAATATTATGTTAGATTGGGCTTATGATATTGATGTAACCGGTGGTGAGGTTCCGGATGGGAACATTACATTATCTAATACATTTAACCCCTTTTTAACCATTAATTTCACACCAATAGCAGACCAACTAACAAATAACAACTTTGTTAGAGCCGAATTGGTGCTATCACCGGATTCTACAACATTAGAATCTAGTTTAACGGGTACTCAATCACGTACTGAAAACCCGCCCTTTAGGGTTCAGCTTGGTCCGTCTGATGACATTGCTTACGATTTAGGGTTTAACGCCACTAACTTAAGAGGCGTAATTGAAGAAGGGCTTTATAAGTTTGACATAACCGGATTGTTCAATGCCTATCTATTCGGTGAATCAGACATTTCAGAAATATATTTATATGCAGGGCAAAATCAGGGTTACATTGGGTTTAACACCTTTTTGGGTTTCAATGCTGATTTGAATGGAGTTCCAAAAGTGCTCATTTACAATCTTGAGGAGTCGAAAGAATGAAAAGATTCAAAATCATTATGTGTGTCTTAGCGGTAGGTGGCGGAATATCCGGGCAATCTTTAGCACAAACAGGCAACTCAACAGAAGCAAGGGGCGGTTCCGTGTATTCGTCAATTGGTGTAGGCTTCCCATTAGATAACACCTCATCTGGATTATTGTCACAAGGTATTATTGGTTTAACAAATGTGAATCGTGAGACTAGTAGTTTAGCAAATCCGGGATTATGGGCAGAAACATTTTATACACAAGCCGCTACAGGTTTACAACTTACTCGATCGAGCGTCGAAAATTTAACGTCTAGTGGTACAAACGTAAATCTTGAAACCGGGTACTTGCACTTATTATTTCCGATTAAACCGGGCAAAATTGGTTTGTCGATTGGGTTATATCCGGTTACACGGGCTAACTATCGATCTGTAAATTCAAATCAATTTCAGAATACACCAACTAATACCATTGATTATACTAACGAAGTTCAAAGCTTTGGTGGAATCAATAAATTTGAAGTTGGCTTAGGGTTCAAAATCGGCAAAAATTTTGCTATCGGGTATGCGCCATCCGTGGCTTTTATGACGTTAAAAAATTCCGAAGAATTAAACTTTAATATTCTCGGGTATCAAGATCACAGTCAGGAAACTAATTATAGTGGCGCCACTTTCGCTCATCGAGTAGGATTTACCGGAACATTCAATTCTTTATTTAGTGAGGATGATCGGTTTTCCATTGGTGGATCTGTAAACTTACCGTACACAATCAACGCAACAAAACAATTTACTTCAATAAAGGTTGTAGAAGGATTTGAACAAGAAGTGAAGTTAAATGCAGGACAAGACGAAACAGGCGATATAAAGATGCCATTTGAAGCTGCATTTGGTATAGGATATGCACCAAGTATTCTTTCTAATTTTTCTTTAGAAGCTCAGATTCAAAATTGGTCGGGCTTTGAAAATGAATTAAATCGGTCAGCAGAAGAAGTTATGTCTGATCGGTTTAAAATTGGTGTTGGTGGGCAATACCATCCATATAGAAGAAATATAAATACATTTTTATCGGGATTTAAATACTCAGCTGGGCTATCTTATGACTCGGGTCACTTAAGTATTGCAGATGAAGACATCCAAACCGTTTGGTTTAATACAGGAATTGGGATTCCATCAAAGGTTGCTTCATTTATTGACTTAAGTATACAATATGGACTAAGAGGTACAACTGTTGGCGACTTGTTTGAAGAACGGATTTGGGCTTTCGGTTTCTCAGTAAATCTAACTGAGCTAATGTTTGTAAGGCCAAAACTTAGATAATTTTAAAATACTATTAGAATTAGCACAAGAGTTTATATACAGAACTAAAGAATAAATCAAATAGCAATGAAAGTACTATTTACAATTTTAGGGATTATGTTAATTGGAGCTTCGGGTTTAAAGGCTCAAGATTGTAATCCTAACCCACCACAAAGCATGCAGGAAATAGCTGCCTATTCAATCTTTCAGGGAAATTATTCCAATGGGGATTATCCATTCGCTCTGCGATATGGCCGTTGGATGCTCTGCAAGAAACCATCTGAAATTGAAGGCATACCGGCCGGTAGATTTAGTTTGGCATCGCAATACAATAAATTTATACGCATATACACTGACATCGGTCTATCAAAAAGCGACCCAAGTGAGAGAGAAGCGTATTTAGATACCGCTCAAATTTTGTTTTCTGAAATGTTGAATGACTTTTCCGAAGAAGTAGATAAATATGAGCTTTTGCAAAGAAGAGGTCGGTTTTACCTCGAGAATTACAACTATATTGAAGATGGACTTCAAAAAGCTTATGCAGATTTTGAAGCCATGTTTGGACTTGATGTTGAAAAAACAACCACACTCGCAGACGGCTATTACATTCGTGTAATGATAGATAATATGTCGAGAGATGATTCTAGAAAGAGCGAATTGATTGAAACCATTGATGCAGCAACACCTTTTGCGAATCCTGATATTCTTGCATTTTTCGATGAAATGCTGAACGATGCATTTAGTTCGCCGGAAGAACGATTGGAATTTTGTGGCAGTAAATTAGAGGAAAACCCAAACTCATTATCAGACTTACAATGTGTTGCTGACGCTTATGAAGCACTTAATATGCAGGCAGAACTGATTGAAACGCTGAGAAAAATTCATGAGTTACACCCTACATTTGATAGTGCACTAAAATTGGCTGATGTTGAAAAGGGGAACGCAAAGTACAGCGATGCAGCGGAATTTTATTTGGAAGCATTAGAAAAGGCTCCATCCGATCAACATAAAAAAGAAATAAACATTGATTTGTCTGATGTATATGTGAGTTTAGAGAATCTACAACGTTCTAAAAAATTCATTCAAGACGCGTTAGCAATAGATAGTGAGTATGGATTGGCATACTTAAAACTAGCTGCCTTATATGGCCAGGCTGTAACAAAATGTACGGCTGAAAGAAAGTTAGAAGCTTTTGACAAAGTGGTTTATTGGGTTGTAATTGACTACTTAAATAGAGCCAAACAAGTTGATAGATCAACAACAAATACTGTAAATAGCCAGCTAGCGACTTACGAAGCAGTAACACCATCAACCGAAGATAAATTTTTTACACTAGGTTATGAACAGGGCCAAAATGTAAAAGTAGACTCTTCATTAGATAGCTGCTACAGTTGGATTAACGAGACAACCACTGTTAGATAGTTTGCTATCAGTTAAAACATTTGTATCTTTTCTCATCTTCTGAAATGGGTGTGGATATTGAACCACATCCCATTTTTTCGCTCTCCTTTTTAAATCAAAGTACCGTCAAATACTGCTTTCCAATTAGGAGACTTGAAAACTGACAAACCTATTCATGGCTAGAAATAATAACAGAAAGAATTACGGTAATAATAAGAACCGTAATCGCAACAATAAGAATAATCGGAACAATAAAAACAGAAACCGTACACAAGGTGGTAATGTTTTTATTCCTAAGTTTTTCTGGAACAACAATCAGGGTGTTTCTGGAAAATATGCCGGTGTATTAGAAATTAATGAAAAAGGTTGGGGCTTTATTCGCAAACTTGATTACGAATTTACCTACAACCCAAGAGATCCTTTTTTAAAACCCGAAGAGGTTAAAGCGCTGGAATTACGGCAGGGGCTAATTCTTGAAGGCGAATTTGAAGAAGATCATCAAAGAAATAAGCACGTTTTTAATATTGAATTAGTAAATCATAAACCGTTAGAGGCGTGGACTAAGTGCGCACGTTTCGAGCGGCAAATCCCAATAATGCCGGTTGATTGGATTAGAATGGGTGATCAGGCGGATAATATTGAAATGCGGGTTATTGATTTGGTGTCACCGATCGGAAAAGGGCAACGTGCTTTAATTGTGGCCCCACCGCGTACTGGCAAAACAGTTTTGTTAAAGCAGATAGCAAATTCAATTACGCATCATCAGCCGGATATTCATTTAAGTGTTCTCTTGGTGGATGAGCGCCCTGAAGAGGTAACAGATTTTATTCGTTCCACTGATGCTGAAGTATTTGCATCATCCAACGACAAAAAAACACAAAGCCATATTCGTATAACCGAAATGGCATTGGGATATGCTAAAAGAAAAGCAGAAATGGGAGAAGACGCTGTTCTTCTTATCGATTCAATGACTCGCTTAGGGCGAGCATATAATGCTATTCAGTCAAACAGCGGCCGTACATTATCCGGTGGTTTAGATATACGTGCATTGGAAGTGCCAAAGAAAATTTTTGGGTCGGCACGGAAAATTGAAGGCGGTGGTTCATTAACAATTATCGCAACATGTTTGGTTGAAACTAACTCACGCATGGATGATTTGATCTTCGAAGAGTTCAAAGGAACCGGAAACATGGAATTAGTACTAGATCGTGAGTTAGCAAACGACAGAATTTATCCGGCAATAAATATTACTGCATCAGGAACCCGTAATGAAGATAAATTCATTACAGATTCTCTTGAAGAGCGAAATATGGTGAGGAGATATCTCTTGAAAAAGTCGCCAAGAGAATCTATGCTCGGACTCCTGAAAGTGTTAAAAAACACAGAAAGCAATCAGGAATTATTAAACCAAATTGCAGCGTTAGTTTAGGCTACTGCAATTGTAGGGTCTATTTCTTTACCCCAAGCGATAATACCGCCTTTAAGATTGTGAACATTCGAAAACCCTTGTGTGGTTAAGAATGCAGTTGCTCTACCACTGCGCGCACCGGAGCGGCACATAATAATAAATTCAGTGTCTCTTTGATCCTCGAGTTCCACCAAACGATTTTGTAATTCGCCCAGCGGAATATGAACGCCATCAATATTAGAAACCATATATTCCCAACTTTCGCGCACATCCAACAGGTAAAACTCATCGCCGGCTTCTTTTTTAGCCTTTAATTCCTGAACAGTTATTTCTTTCATTTTTGATTATTGAGTTGTGTATCGATCTAATTTAAAAGTTTCGCCAAGATATAGTTTTCGCGCATCTTCATCATTGGCTAAAGTATCTGCATCACCTTCCATAAGAATTTTACCTTCAAACATTAAATATGCGCGATTGGTGATAGCCAATGTTTCATGAACATTATGATCTGTAATCAAAATTCCAATATTCTGTAGCTTTAATTTAGACACAATTTCTTGAATGTCTTCAACGGCAATAGGATCTACACCGGCAAAAGGTTCATCCAATAAAATGAATTTCGGATTAGTAACTAAAGCTCTCGCAATCTCTGTTCTGCGACGTTCTCCGCCGGATAAACTATATCCCTTGCTATTTACAACCTTGTGAAGTGAAAATTCCTCAATCAAACGATCGCACCGGTCTTTAATCTCTTTTTTTGAATAAGATAAAAACTGTAATATTGATTCAAGATTCTGCCGAACTGTAAGGTTTCGGAAAACCGACGCTTCCTGGGCGAGATATCCAACACCTAAACGGGCTCTTTTATACATTGGCATACCCGTTAGTTTGGTTTCGTTCAGGTAAATTTCACCAGCATTTGGTGTAATCAAACCAACCATCATATAAAAAGTAGTGGTTTTTCCTGCGCCATTCGGCCCAAGTAGCCCAACAATTTCACCCTGATTTACATTGATAGAAACATTATTAACTACGGTTCTTTTGCGATACCGTTTTACCAGTCCTTTGCTGTGAAGAGTAAGCGATGTTTCTGAATGGTTTGCCATGCTTTCGAAGGTACTAAATCTTAGGCTATCGACAAGGAATTAAGGATGGAATTAAAGATAGGTTTGCCATCTACCGAGCCTAGAATCTTTTCCATAGCTCGTTCGGGGTGAGGCATCATTCCAAGTACATTTCTGCCTGTATTTGTGATACCTGCAATGTTATCAATGGAACCATTGAAATTTGCATCTTCGGTTAAATTGCCAGCTACATCAGAATAACGGAAAAGAACCTGATCGTTGTCCTGTAGCGACTTTAAACCATCTTGGTTAATAAAATAATTTCCTTCGCCATGAGAAACAGGAATATCAAAAACTTGGCCTTTTTCAAGACCACCGGTAAATAATGAGTGTGTGGTTTCACAACGGATGGTCACCTTTTTGCAAACAAAACGAAGTTTGTGATTGTGCATCATCGCGCCGGGGATCAGTCCGGCTTCAAGTAGAATTTGGAATCCGTTACAAATTCCCATAACAGGGCCACCTTTCTCAGCAAATTTAACCACTTCTTGCATGATTGGTGAAAAGCGAGCAATTGCACCCGATCGTAGATAATCACCATAAGAAAAACCACCGGGCACAATTAAAAAATCGATGCCAGACAAATCGGTATCCTTGTGCCAAAGAAATTTCGTCTCGCAACCCAGCACGTGTTTCATTGCGTGATATGCGTCGTGATCGCAATTTGATCCGGGGAATACGATTATTCCAAAAGTTGCCATGTTATCCTTTAATTTCTGTAACTAGTTGAATTTCTTTTAACACAGTATCTACCATCAAGCATTCTTCAAATTCACCCACAAACGCGATAGCTTTTCCTTCATTATGAACTTGCCAAGTTATTTCTTCAGCCTTCGTTAAATTGCACCCAGTAGCTTTTATCAATTGATTAATAACTTCGTCGAAGGTATGAATGCTGTCATCATATAAAATTACACGCCAAGGTGTCGCAACACTCTCCTCAACAACCTCTTCGATTTCCGAATCGGTTTCGTGATCTAACTGCATCAGAAGATCATCGAGTGAATGCATATCTATAATTATATTCTTAAGCTTCGATTACGATGGTGAAGTCTTCCATCACTTCGTTAGCAAGCAACTTACTGCAAGCTTGTTCTACAATTGTTTTGGCCGCTTCTTCCGATTCCGCAGATACATCCAGTTCGATAAATTTACCAATCCGAACTTTTTCTACCTGATTTAACCCAAGATTTTCTAATGCGTGATGAGCTGCTTTACCTTTAGGGTCGAGGATGGATGGACGAAGAGTTACGTTAACTTTTGCTTTGAACATTGTGGAGCTTCTTTTTAGTGAGGGCTAAAAATAAGGCTTAAATAGATTAGCTGCTAAAGAGTTGAATGGATTTTTTCCGTTTAAAATAATAGGTGATTTTCATTTTTTTGATCCGAGCCTAATATAGATTGGTCGTTTGCTTAAAATGAGAAATTGATCAAAGCGCTTACCACGGCAGATGCTCTTTTCAATTTTACACACCAACTTAGTTTAGATTTGAGACAATAAGCTTTTTCATTTTCTCCACACTCAAAGAATCAGCATCCAGCCAGTGAATAAAATGCCATCGGCGGAACCATGTGAGTTGCCGCTTTGCGTATCGTCGCGTGTTTGTTTTAATTTTTTCGATCATGGTTTCTGCATCAATTTCTTCATTAAGATGGGCTATAATTTCTCGATAACCCACCGTTTGAAGAGCTTGCATGTTTTTAGTAACCCCAGAATCTAATATCGTTTTTACCTCTTCTACTAATCCTGCTTTAATCATAAGGTCAACTCTTTGATTTATCCGCTCGTATAATTTTTCTCGAGGATGATTCAATCCAAAAACCAAAGTTTTTTCATCCGGTTTTAAGACATCATCATTGTGAAAACTGCTAAATGATTTTCCGGTTTGCATCCAAACATCAAGCGCTCGAATAATTCGCTGTCTATTCATCCCATCCATTCTGGCGATGTATTTGGGATCAACTTTTTTCAGCTGATTGTAAACAGACTCCATTCCTATATTTTCAATTCTTTGATTCAATTCAGAAATGTTCTTCTCGTCCGCGTTGGGGATGTCATTAAAAGGCTGAATCAACCCGGCTAAATGAAGCGTGCTTCCACCGGTATAAATCACATGATCTGAATTGGTAAGAATCTCCTTTTCCCAGGCCTCTGCTCGTCTATTAAATTTGATGGCACTGTCTTCATCATCTAATGAAAGATTGGAGATGTTATAATGCGGAACACGAGCTAATTCTTCTTCGGATGGTTTTGCAGTTCCAATATCCATCATCGAGAAACATTGTCGGGAATCAGCTGAAATGATGGAAGTTCCCAAATACTCAGCTAACTGAAGGGAAAGCTCTGTTTTACCGGATGCCGTGGGACCAAGGAGGATGATGCGCATTTAGTTTTTGTTTAAAAATAGGAACAAAAGCTCAAATTGTAATTTAGAATTATAGTGTTATTTATTGATACAATGTGATTCAGGCAGATAAATCAGAAGACACTCGAATCAATTTTTGATAACCCGGTTAGATTTGATGCATTCTGCTCTGATGTTCCCTCAGATCTTTCAAGCTTGTAACCGTGCAAATTTTTCGCCCTTTGGCAAGCTCAGGAGGCTGAACAATTATGATTTCCCCAACTCAAACTTCAAGGAAATGCGATGGGTGTAGCCAAGAGTACTTGCTGTTCCGGCAAAGCTGGCGAATCCATAATCCAAGTAGAAATTAGAAACTTTGAGTCCAAGCCCTAAAGTTGGTGAAACAGAAAATCCGGAAATCGGATCTTCCACAAAATCAGTGAGACCGGCACGGACAGATAGTCGGTTTTTGTACGTTGTTTCTACGCCGAGATGTGGCTCAATACTCATCCGTCCCAAATTCAAATAATATGCTTGTCGATTTTCGAAAAGAAGGTTCAAGTCTAGAGCGGCGGTGAAGTCAAAATCAGAAATTGAAAACTCTTTTCCCGATCCTAATCGAACCGAAGGTAGCACATATTCATTTTGCCCGGTTGGAATAGAATCGCCAAAAACTTCCTGAAACCCTTCAAATTCACCCTCATTAATCGTCCACATTTTTTGCATTGTGGTTACATCCTGAATGGATGCTCCAAGATCAACTATATCTGTTTTTATCAGCACACCCACATCTAAGCTATAGCCCCATGCATTCGCAAATGGACCCAATCGTTGATTAATAATTTTTGCCGAGCCACCGACAGAGATTCGTTCGTTGTACTTTTTTGCATAAGAAATTAAAATGGCGACATCAGCGGCACTAAAAAAAGTGATGTATGATTCAGGATCTTCTTTCGGTCCTCCAATTTCACCTCGTTCAGCATCCCAAGCATTTAATGTATTCGCGATATTATCAACTCCTTGACGGAAAAAACTGATTCCAATAACACCATCCTGAGTTTTTAGTGGAAATGAAATGGCGCCATAATCGTAACCAACAATTCCACCGAATCGCTCAGAGTGCATGTAAATGAATTCAGGGTTTTTTGTGGATGCGAGACCAGCGACGTTCCAATATCCGGCAGTCACATCGTTGGCTAAAGCCGCTTGAGCGCCACCCATACCAAGTGCACGAGCGCCAGCTCCAACCGAAAGAAAGTCGTTTCCATATTTTGATAGTGTGCTTTGAGCTTGAATGGAAATTGAAAATCCACAATAAAGTAAAAGCGCCAGTGCAATGCGATTCATCAACGTTAATTAAGGTCTTAATGAAATAGTAGCGCTTTATCGATACAAATGGGCTTAATTGAGGATCGAAAATTGAGTCACGTTGTATTGCAACGGGAACAAGTATTTCTTAGTATAAGCACAACTTTATGAAAGGGCAAGATTGGCAAAAACTTGCCTGAAACACCTAATTCTGACAGTATTTTTATGAAATTTTCGGTCTCAAGCAGCGAACTAAATAAAGGCCTTTCTTCTGTGATTGGTGCCGTACCAACTAAGGCAACTCTTCCGATTTTGGAAACAATTTTATTTAAAAGTGAAAACGGTAAGCTGAAGTTAACCGCCACTGACCTTGAAATCTCGATTGTTCAAAGTATCGAGGCGGATATTGAAGAAGATGGCGCAGTTGCCATTCCTGCAAGGCGATTGCTTGAAACATTGCGGCAGTTGCCAAACATAACGGTATTTTTTGATGTTGATGAGCGCAAAAACATCAATTTCCGAACAGATAAAGGGAATTATAAATTAGTTGGTGATGAAGCGGAGGAGTTCCCGGAAGTGCCAAATCTTGAAAATGGCACCGTTATTTCAACCACCTCTGATCTGGTTCATAAAGCCATTAATAAAACATTATTTGCTGTATCTAGCGATGATTTACGTCCTGCAATGATGGGTGTTTACTTCCAAATTGGAACGGAGGAAAGCAAGTTTGTAGCAACGGATGGTCACCGTTTAGTGAAGTATACGAACAAGGAAATTAAAGCGGCAAATGATGTGAATTTCATTATTCCGGATAAGGCGCTAAGCTTAATTCAAAAAACAATAGGCGGTGATGAATGTGATGTTACGGTCACTCAGGATCATGCTCGGTTTCAAGCGGGTAACACGATTTTGATTACTAGATTGATCAACGAACAATATCCGAATTATGATTCAGTGATACCGCGAGATAACAACAAATTTTTGACAATAAGTAAAGATCAGATGCTTGCAACAGTAAAACGCGTTGCAATCTTTTCAAGTTCAACAACTCGTCAAATTCGTTTGCAACTCGACCCAGATAAGCTAACCATACGTGCTGAGGATTTGGATATGAGTAGTGAAGCAAAAGAAAATATCGATTGCGAATATGATAACGAATCAATGGAAATTGGTTTTAATGCTAAATATCTAGGCGATGTTCTCAGCAATATCGACGATGAAGAGGTGAGTTTTGAATTTTCAACACCAAATAGAGCCGGAATTGTAAAACCAACAACCAAAGACGAAAACGAAGATATTCTCATGCTGGTGATGCCGGTTATGCTGAATAGTTATTCTTAATGAGCCGAATTATCACCCTTACTTCTGATTTTGGAACTCAAGATCATTACGTAAGCGTCATGAAAGCGGTGATGCTTGGCATTGCTCCCAATGCTCGTTTTATTGATATCTCTCACCACATTCCGGCGCAGGATATTATGGCCGGAGCCTGGGTGATTAGAAACGCAGCGTTTGAATTTCCTAAAGGGAGTATTCATTTAGTAGTTGTAGATCCCGGAGTTGGAACAGAAAGGCATCCTATTGCACTAAAAATCAATGATCAGTTTTTTGTAGGGCCGGATAATGGAATATTTTCTTTGATCACAAACGAGTTCAAATTCAAGGCATGCAAATTGAACAAGCCCAT
>Ga0316208_1001865_pt1 | contig 18530 bp, 14 predicted proteins | sample 3monopyrite_MG_FD_204944 | JGI IMG/M metagenome (GOLD analysis project Ga0316208, IMG submission 204944) | Microbial mat bacterial communities from mineral coupon in-situ incubated in ocean water Damariscotta River, Maine, United States -... | ecosystem: Environmental > Aquatic > Marine >...
GAAAGTAACTCGAGAATGGTTTCCGATTGGGCAGCGAACAACGGTGCAGGGGCTTGTGGCCAGCTTCTTTGGTCGAAGTGGCGGAGCGATGTCTTCGTTGCTCTTCGGTTCAGTTCTGATGGGAGTCTGCGGGTTCAGTTGGCGCGTGGCGTTGACGATGCTGGCGGTTTTTGGGCTGGTGCTTGCTGTACTTTTCATTTGGCAATGTCGAAATCGCCCGGAAGACGACCCTCGCTGCAACGACGCCGAACGAGCTTTGATTCGCGCCGGCGACGAAACTCCCGATGACGACCAGCCGAAAGTGTTGCCAATAGGTCGAGCACTCAAGAATCGCAGCCTGAGAATGTTCGTCGTGCAGCAGTACATGAACGCGGGCGCGGACTATGTTTACTCCGTGCTGATGGGCAGCTTCTTTATCGAGTCCCGCGGTGTCACCGACAAGGTGATTCTCGGAATCCTGGCGAGCATGCCTTTGTGGGGCGGAGCGTGCGGTGGCGTCGCTGGTGGTTTGCTCAACGACTTCCTGATTCGGACGACCGGAAGCCGTCGTCGAGCACGGACGATTGTCGGCTTCTCCGGAAAAGTACTGGCCTGCTTCTTTCTTTACGCGGCGTTGATGTATCCGAACGTGCCGTTGGCGCCGGGCCTGGTCGGCTGGCTCGATGGGATCTTTGACTCGCTCGGAATACTGACCTGGCTTGGCGTGGATGGGATTTCCGATCCGCTGGCTGCAGCAGGTTTTCTGTTTCTCACAAAGTTCTTTACCGACTGGACTCAGCCCACGGTCTGGGGCACTTCGACCGACATGGGTGGCCGATACTCGGCGACAGTCTTCAGCGTGATTAACACGGCCGGTGGAATTGCCGGCGTGGTCACGCCGGTAATCGGCGGCTGGCTGCTTGATCATTATTCAACGAAATCGGTTGTGGACGGTGAGGTAGTCATGGTGACTCACTACGAACCGGTCTTTGTGATGGTCGGAGTGATGTACCTACTGAGTGCGGTGTGCTGGCTGTTTATCAACAGCGAAGATTCGCTGGACCGTGACGATTCTGCCGCAGACGAGACATCTTCAGGCTGAGCGTGAGGCTAATGATCGCCTGCCCCGTGCGCACTCCGTTGTAAATGTATGACTGATTGTCTCGACGGGAAGTTGAACGCAGAGTTCGCTGAGGTGACAAACGCAGAGGACAGGGAGAGTCAATCGGCTCTCCGCGATCTCTGTATTTTTTCTCTGTGATCCTCTGCGTTCAAACGTCAGCCTGAGCCAACGACCGGAAAGACCTGCGGCTACCGACCTACGAGGGTTCGTGAATTGGGGCGATGCTGGCTCGACCGTAGTACTCGGACCATTCTTCCGAGTTCTCTTCGACATGTACCAGGTGGGCGCCCTTTACGAAGGCCGGCAGGTCTCCGGCTTTGAATGAGTCCCACATCTGTTGGGCATGCGTGAAGTACGATTTCGAACCGCTCGGCCAGTCGAGCCTTAACAGCAGACCCGGATAAGGATATGGCCGCGACTTTGGTTCAATGCGGTATTGCTCGACAATGTCCCAGTCGACGGTGACGCCGATGCCGGGCGTGTCGGGAATCTTTGCCATGCCATTCGAAACCGTCCACGGTTCAGTCACGAACTGCTCGGGGTACATGTGGTTGCAATGGATCGCCGGCCAGCGAGCGTGGGACAACGCCGCCTGAACGTGCAGGCAGAAGGTTGCTCCCAGGTTCGAGCCGACCCACTGCAGCCAGAACGGTTTGTTGAACTCGGCACAGGTCCGGCCTCGGCCGATGGCATGCGTGACTCCGCCCTCCATGACGAAACCGTCGCAGATGTCCCGGCGGATCTGCGTTTCGAAAGCCGGCCGTCCGATGTGCTGGGCGATCGGAATGCTCAGATGCTGCCGCAGCATCCGGTTGCCTTCGACGTCTTCCTGTTGGATCGGACTTTCCCAGATCGCGACCTTGGAATACTTCTCCAGCCGTTTGCAAAGTGGCCTGATGACGGCGGGATCGAGTCCGAAGTCGTTGAAGTCGAGGTCGAGCAAAAAGTGGTCGGGGACGGCTTCGGAAAGTCGCTTCACCTGGTCTTCGAGGTCGAACCACGGACGAGCCTTCGTCTTGAAAGTCGTGTATCCGCTGGCGGCGGCTTCTGCGCATTCGCTGATCCAGTCTTCGGCCGGCATATCAATCGCCCACCAGCCGACGTGGGCATGAGTGCGAACCTTCTCGCCAAGCAGCGACCAGACCGGAGCATCCAATGACTTCGCGACGGCATCGAACAAAGCCATCTGCAGGCCGGCTCCCAGTGAGTCGTCCCACATGATTGTCGCGGCGTGCTGACCGGTCGCTCGCTCGACGGCTTCGTCAGTGACTTCGCCCCACGTGTAGTAGGGCATGGTTTCGCCGACGCCTTCGACGCCGTTGCTCAGCGTGACTTTGCAGATTTCGAAAAGCGACCAGTGAGGAATCTCGCGGACCATGTTTCGAAAAGGGACTTCCTTGAGGGGAAGGTCCACCCAGATTCGCTCGATCGATTCAACGTTCATGTTTCGAAATTCCTGGTGCCGGGTTCTTAAGAACGGATGATCTGACAGTAAGACGCAGAGAGTTACAGCGAGGCAGTGCTTCCATCGTGTAAGGCCACAGATGGGCACAGATTCACACAGATAGCAAAGGATGCTCCAAAAGATCATCCGTGTTTATCTGTGAAATCCGCGGCTCTTAGATTTGGTTGCTTGCCAGAAGAACAAGTTGTTGGAAGTGGGATTCGCCATGGATCAGCACAGTCAGGCCTCTTTGCGGTCCTTTGCGTCTCCGCAGGTTTGCGTCAGAATAGAAACCTGACAGGAACTTGGAAGTGTTGACAGTGGAGACGACCGTTGACTGTTCGAATTGAGAAGATCCGCTGCATCGCGACGGCGCCCGCTGACATCCGGCTAGTCGTTGTCAAAGTTGAAACTTCCGAGCCGGGTATGTACGGGCTTGGCTGCGCGACGTTCACTCAGCGACCGCTGGCGGTGATCGAGGCCGTGGAGAGTTACCTCGATCCGTTTCTGCGAGGCCGCGACGTCAGCGAGATCGAGGATATCTTTCAGTCGTCGTACGTTAGCTCGTACTGGCGGCAGGGGCCGGTGCTGAACAACGCTCTTTCCGGCGTCGACATGGCTCTGTGGGATATCAAAGGGAAGCGGGCCGGGATGCCGGTGCATGACCTGCTGGGTGGCAAGACTCGGATGGCGGCTCCGGTCTATGTTCATGCCAGCGGGCGAGATTTTGAGGAAGTTACGGACCGGGCACGTGCGTTGATGGCTGAAGGTTTTCGGCACGTTCGGATTCAATCGGAAGTTCCCGGGCAGTCGACTTACGGAACCGAGTCGGACCTCAAACCGCACGAACAGGTCAATGGTCCCAACAGCCCACAGAACATTTTCGAACCGGCTGATTACGCGCGACTCGCTCCCCGGCTGTTCGACCATGTGAGGTCACAACTTGGCGACGAGGTCGAACTGCTGCACGACATTCACGAGCGGCTGCCTGCGCCACTGGCGGTTCAACTGGCGAAGGATCTGGAACCGTACCGGCTGTTTTTTCTGGAAGACCCGTTGCCGCCGGAAGAGTTGTCGTACTTTCGACGGTTGCGGGAGGCGTCTCACGTGCCGCTGGCGATGGGCGAGTTGTTTACGAATGTCAATGAGTACCTGCCGCTGATCCGCGAGCAACTCATTGATTTTATCCGAGTTCACATTTCAGACGTTGGCGGCTTGTCGATGGCTCGAAAGATCGCCGCACTGTGCGAATTCTTCAGCGTCCGAACGGCGTGGCACGGACCAGGAGACACGTCGCCGATCGGGCACGCCGCGAATCTTGCACTCGACGTATCGATCTCGAATTTCGGAATTCAGGAGTTCACGGTCTTCAATCACGCTACGCTGGATGTCTTTCCGGGTTGCCCCGATCTTCGTGACGGAATGCTTTGGCCGAACGACTCGCCTGGCTGGGGCATTGATCTCGATGAGGATCTCGCGGCGAAGTTTCCGTATCCCAAACATCCTTTCAACGGAGCGTGGCCGGCGATTCGAAGACGAGACGGCAGTTGCGTTCGTCCGTAATCGGTTTCGAAATTCAGTCCGGTAGAGCAGGGGAGAGGCGATGAGTTCTTCAGGTAAGTCGCGAACCGCCTGGACATGCCCGGAGTGCTCACGGACGTTTCGGATTCCGAAGTCGAAGCCTCAACCGCGCCTCTGCCCGAAATGTTCTAAGCAGGGCAGTGCTTCGGACGCCGCTCAGTCGGCTGGTTCGGACGACGGGGCCGAGTTGTACTTTCAGGAAGCGGAGCCAGCTCGGAGCAGCGCTCTTAAGTTCGGAGTTGTGGCGCAGCCGGTGGCTGCGCCGACCAGGGAATCGTCGCCAACCACGAGTGACAACAAACCTCCAACCAACGGCAGCAGTACGTCGATTGACGAGCTGTCGGATCGTGTCGATCAGATCCTGGAGCACCTCGAAGGCATCAGCCGCACGATGAAACTGGTGCGGTGGGTGATGTGGGGGCTGGGTTTTGCAACGATCGTTAGCGTCGTTGTGACCGTTGGTGGGCTGCTCTACTCGATCAGCATGATGGGGTCGCTCGGTGACCTGCTCAATCCGCCGGCCGGTGAGATACCGTTGGGAGAATTCGTTGAAGACGGCGGACAAGGTGGAGCCATGCCGCAAGGCAACGCAAAAATTCCGCCGCAACTTCAGCGGCACATGCAGCCAATCAAGGAATATTCGGACACGGTGAACGAGCTGCTGAAAGAGGTCAACCAGTAGTCCGAGCCCTCAACATAAAACGTTGAGGGCTGCAGCTTCGTCGATTGGTAAGGAATTGTCCCGAAATAAGTTTCTTGTTTGACCGCAAGCCGAAGGCGCCCGCGTTTCAGACGCTGGCACGCATTCAAAACACCATCGCCTGCGGCTTCGGGTCAAACAAGGCAACGGAAATCGGGAAGTTAGTTCGGGACTGATCCTAAGGAAGTAGGCTGGAACGAGCTCAGCGCTGTTCCGGCAATTGGAACGGATTTTGCCTCACGACTGCCGGAACAGCGCTGTGCTCGTTCCAGCCTACAGGAAACAGACAGCTTTCGAGGCTTGAGGGGCGTCCTGACAATAACTGTCGTAGCGACAGAGAAATGCGACACTTAATTCCAAGCCAATCCTAAGCTTGTTGCTCGGAGTCGCAGACTGTGTCGATGTCGGAAAGGATCGAGACCGGGCGAGGCCGTTCGGGGATGCACCCCAGATTTCGGTGAGCGATTAACTCGGCGACGATGCTGACGGCGATCTCGGGAACGGTCTGTGAGCCAATATCGAATCCCAGCGGAGCATGCACTGCTTCCAGAGCGTCACGGGAAATCCCTTCTCGCAGCAGGTCTTCGAAGATCAGTCGGATTTTGCGTCGACTGCCGATCATGCCGACGTATCGTGCCTTGGATTCGGCGAGGTGGTACAAGGCTTCTTCGTCGTGATTGTGTCCTCGCGTCACGATGATGCACATCGTGTTTGCGTCGATGTCTAATCCGCTGAGCGAGCTGTCAATTGGGCCAACGATCAGCCGGTCAGCTCGCGGAAAACGGTCCTGGTTACAGTATTGTTCGCGGTCGTCGACGACCCAGACGTCAAAGTCAACACTAGCTGCCAGGTCGGCGACTTTCTGTCCGACGTGTCCGGCACCCACGATCAGCAGTCGGCAACGTTCGAGCTGCGGGAGGTAAGAGATGCCGTTCTCGACATAAGGACGTGGGCGATCGAGGACGGGGCGTAACCCGGCGTGCAGAGATTCCGGTGGAGCATTCGCCGGACGCTGACACGCGATTTCGCCGTGTTCATCGATCAAGTAGCGGCTGGCGATGACGCCGCCGTTGGATTTTTCGGCGTCGATAACGACGGCTTCCGTACAGCCGCGACCGTCTCGCAGAACGTTCAGGTACTCGTCGAAGTAGCTGAGGTCGTCGCCGGGTCGAACCGGGTCAACCAGCATCCGCATGCGGCCACCGCAGATCAGGCCGTCGTCCCAGCCGTAGTCACTGTCCAGTTGGAACGACATCAACTCGGCGTCGCCTTCGTCGAGGAGTCGCAATGCACGGCGCTTAACTTCGGCCTCGACGCAGCCGCCACCGAGCGTTCCTGCCTGCGATCCGTCGGGGAAAACCAGCATGACGGCGCCGGCCTTTTGAGGAGTCGAACCTCGAGTTTCAACCAGCGCGGTGCAGGCGACGGACTGGCCGTTCGAAACGGCGTGTCGGAGTGCTTCGATGATCTTTTGCATGGCAAGCGTCTCAATGGTGGTGAGTTTCTGCGGCGATTCAATCCGCCAGAGTGTCCGCTGTCAACGAATCGGAGGGTTGGCACCGGGGGCGGCTTCGCCGGGTTGGTCTTCGGGTGCTGCGGGCATCAGCTTACACAGATCGTGGCAGAAGAATCAGTTTGTCACATTCTCGGGCGATTTCCCGAGTGACGAATTTGTCGACCAGGTTTGACTCATTGAATCACTGACCTAGGTTCTTAGTGTTGAGTTGTGCCGGAAGTGCGCGCTTTTGCGGACTGTCATCAGGCAGCCTCCAGGGAAACGACAAATGCAGACCGAACAATTACCCGTACAGGCAGATCAGACGTCTCGCGGACCGGTATATCCGGTGCAGGCGACGCATCCGATGAATTCGTCACGACTTCTTCTGGAACTGATGCAGCTGGGCGGTGATCGAGTTCAGAACGGTGGCTTTGATGCGGTGATTCTTCGTTCGGCGATGCGCAGTCTGATGCTGGCGTTGCAGTATCGCGACCCGGGCATCGTCCATCATTCCCGTCGCGTGGCAGCGCTGTCGGTCGGTGTTGCTGAGCAACTTGGCTGGGAAGCTCCGGATCTGCAGATTCTGGAAGCCGCCTGCCTGCTGCATGACATCGGCAAGGTTGGCATTCCCGATATCATTCTGCACAAACCGGGACGGCTTGCTCCTGACGAAGCGGAGCTGATGGGGTTGCTTTATCGACTGGCCGGCGACGTTCTGCAGGCCTGCGGAGCGGACTCCAGCGTCGTGCAGATTGTCACGCAATCGCAGTACCACTTTAACGGAGCGACTCACGACTTTTCCGTCATCGGCTCGGACGTTCATCAGGGAGCACGAATTCTTTCGGTCGCGGACGCGTACGATTCGCTGGTCAGTTCGCAGGTCTTCCGCGAAGCGCTTTCGCATGAAGCGGCGATGGATGTTCTGCAGCGAGGTGCAGGGTCGCAGTACGACGGAAACGTCATTTCGGCGATGACGCGCTGGTTCGAGTTCGAACAGATTCCGACCGAGCTTCTGCAGGCTCGAGCTGACCAGTATCAACTGTCGCCGGATGAGGTCATCGAAGCTGGTTCTTTGAGCCACGTCTTCTCGTACCTGTACCTGTTGGAAAGTCTGTACCACGGCTTCTACATCGCTTCGACAGACGGTCGCGTTCAGGTCTGGAATCACGGTTGCCAGGAGTTGCTCGGCATCGATCAGGCGCAGATCATCGGCCAGCCAGGGCTGGGTGGTCTGATCAAATATCGGAAGCAGTCCGGTCGGGACTTAACCGTCAACGAGTGCCCGATTCGACTGGCCATCGAAACCGGTCGCACGCAATCTTCAGAGCTTGAAGTGTGCCGAGCGGATGGCAGATGGCTGGCCGTCGAAGTTCAAACGCTGCCATTGATCGATGCCGCAGGGCAACTGCAGGGCGTCGCAGAGATTTTCCGTGACGCATCAGGCGGCCGCGAGAAGGGTCACTATCGCGACCTCCGTCTGATGGCCAGCCGGGACGCGCTGACGCACGTTGCCAATCGCGGCGAGCTTAAGAAACGACTCGATCTGGAATTCGCGGAATGTAAAGAACGCGACTTTGAAACGCCGTTCAGCATTATTTTTCTCGACGTTGACCATTTCAAAAAGTGCAACGATACCTACGGCCACGCGGCCGGAGATGAAGTGCTGATCAGCGTCGCGAGACTTCTGCAGCAGGAGATGTATTCCGGCGAGCTGGTCGCTCGGTACGGCGGCGAAGAGTTCGTCGTTCTGTGCCCGGAAACGCCGCTGGATGACGCCTGGCAGAAAGCGGAACGGCTCCGAAAGGCGCTTGAGAAAGCGACGGTCGTGAAGTCCGACGAGTTCAAGATAACGGCTTCGTTTGGCGTCGCTGAGCTTGAACCGACTGACGAGGCTGACGACGTTCTGCAGCGCGCGGACAAGGCGCTTTATGTGTCAAAGCATCAGGGACGAAACCGCACGAGCAAGATTACCTCCGAGCAGCTTCGCAAGCACGATCCGGTAATGGTCAAGCCGTCACTGGCGGAGCCGGACGAGTTTGTTTGCGACGTGACACTGAAGGCGTGCATGGCTGCAGACATGATCGTCTACAAGCTGAAAGCCTTCGTCGACGGAAACGGCGCGAAGCTCGGAAAGGTGACACCGAAGTCCGTCGAACTGCGACTCGGCACGCGAGGACTGCTGTCTTACTGGGGCAAGACAGCCGACAAACAGCCGGTCGAGATTCTTCTGGGAATTGGCGACAACCGCACGACGACACAACGCGGGGCCAACAAACTGGTCGAGATTCAAGTCCGGATCACACCAATCGGACGTGTCCGCAAAGTCGACGTCTTCAAGGCTCGGTGTCGCAACGTGTTGAAGGATCTTCGCCAATACCTGGCGGCCGACTTCGACGACATGAGCGAATGGGGCTAGAACTCACGATTCCATACGCCGTGAACGCGGGCCACTCTGCTGCCTAAGTGGTCGGTTTCATAAATCCTCAAAGGGATGGCATGGAAAGTTTGTTTGACCCGAAGCCGTAGGCGAAGGCGTTTCTGGACGTAAATCGCACCTTCGCCTTCGGGTCAAACGATCAACCGTGTCAGGATTTACAAACAAGACCACTAAGAAACAACTGGCAGGTCGATTTCCAGGCCGTGGTTAAGCTGTCGCGTCACGATCGAACCGAGCAGCGTCGTGGTTGTGATGTCGTGAACGTCGACTTCGACCAGCGATCCGGCCAGCCTGGGGTTCCCATCGAACACAACGATGCGATCACAATCCGTCCGGCCGACCAGCTGAATGGATGGAGAATCGTTGTCCGCTTCGCCTCGTTTCGTGGCGGTTTTGCTCGGGCCTTCGCAAAGGACTTCGACAGTGGTGCCGATGAATTCGGCGTTGTCCTCTTCGCTGACCCGATTCTGCAGGTCCAGCATCTCGTTGTTACGACGTTTCTTGACGTCTTCCGGAACGTCGTCCGGCCAGAGTCCGTGAGCCTTCGTCCCGGGCCGCTCGCTGTATTTGAAAATGAAACTGTTCTTGAAGCGAAACTCTTCGATGAGAGCCATGCTCTTCTGAAATGCCTCTTCGGTTTCGCCACAGAAGCCGACGATGAAGTCACTTGAGACGGCGCAGCCGGGAATTGTCTCGTTGATCCGCTGCATCATGTCTCGATACTCGGCGATCGTGTATCCGCGTTTCATGGCCTTGAGCTGTTCGTCGCAGCCCGATTGCGCGGGCACATGCAGATACCGACAGACCTTGGGTAGATCGCGGACGGCCTGCAGCAGGTCGTCCGTCATATCTTTGGGGTAGTTCGTGACGAACTTGATTCGATCGATGCCTTCCGTGTCGTGAATCAGCTCAAGTAGATCCGACATCCGATACTCACGCCCGTCTTCGGTGTGGCGATAGCTGTTTACCGTTTGCCCCAGCAGCGTGACTTCCTTGACGCCTTGCTCTGCAAGTGTGCGAACTTCCGAAGCGATCAGGCTTGGCGGACGACTCTGCTCCGGACCGCGAGTCATCGGCACGACGCAGTAGGTACAGAACTTGTCGCAGCCGATCATGATCCGGACGAAGGCCTGATACGGCGATGGACGCATTTCAGGATCACGTAACGGGTCGTAACTTTCAAAGCTGTTGGCCACTGATTCCCGTGAGCCGCCTTTTCGGTCAAGGCTCAACGCAGTCAGCCGTTTCCTGCTGTCGCGAGCCTCGCCAATCAGCTTTGGAATCTCGCCGAGCTGTCCCGTTCCAACGACCAGATCGACATGTGGAGCCCGTTCGAAGATCAGTTCCTGATCTTTCTGAGCCATGCAGCCCATGACGCCGATGACGAGGTTCGGGCGGTTTCGCTTCTGAAACTTGATGCGTCCGAGCTGGCTGTAAATCTTGTGTTCAGCGTGTTCACGGACGCTGCACGTGTTGAAGAGGATCGTGTCGGCAGCCTTAATGTCGTTGGTCAGTTCGAACTGCTGCTTGCGCAGCGCCGCGACAACCAGTTCGCTGTCCAGCATATTCATCTGGCAGCCGACGGTCTCGATGTAGAGCTGTTTGTTGTGAGGCGTCTCAGACATTGGGTTCTTCTCTGCGGTCGTTCAATCGTCGGACTAAGTGGTCTTGTTTGTAAATCCTGACACGGTTGATCGTTTGACCCGAAGCCGTAGGCGAAGGTGCGATTTACGTTCAGAAACGCCTTCGCCTACGGCTTGGGGTCAAACAAAATTTCCATGCCAATCCTTTGAGGATTTATGAAACCGACCACTAAGGACTGTGTCCGAAACGACTTCCCGATGGCATACCAGCACGAAGCGCAAGCGAGTGAATCGAGTTCTGGCTATCGCGAAGGGTTCACTCGCTTGCGCTTCGTGCTGGTATGGGGAAGTAATCTCGGAGGATTCCTAGGCCGCTGCGGCCTGGGTCTCTTCTTTGGCCGAAGTTGACTCCGGTTCTACTTCGTCGTTGGCTTTCTGAGCTTCCAGCTCTTTCGCCATTTTTGTCAGGTGGTCACTTACCGCAGTGTGTTCGTACTCGTTTCGGTAATTGGTCACCAGTTGTACGAACGACCTTAAGGCAAGGATCGCCGCTGCTGAGTAAAGCAAAACATGCCACGTTGCCATTTCCGGTCTCCTTCGTCTTCCTGACTGTGGAGTAATTCCGACGCTGCCATGCTGACAACGCCGGAACTGAGTATGACCGACTCTTCAGATGCAATCCCTGGATCCGGGTGTGGTGGTCTCGGCCCCTGTCGTCGTTTACTTCGCTCGTTCGATGTACTCGCCGTTTCGAGCGTCGACTTTAATCTTCTCGCCCTGATCGATGAAGGCCGGAACCTGCACTTCGGCTCCGGTTTCGACAGTCGCTGCCTTTGTTACGTTAGCGGTCGTGTTGCCGCGAGCGGCTGGCTCGGTGTATGTCACTTCGACGATCACGTGTGCTGGCGGGTCAACTCCGATGAGCTGGTCGTTGTAGAAGAGCAGCTCGCACTTCGCACCGTCCAGCAGAAAGTTGGCCGAGTCGCCCATCTTTTCCGTAGAGATCGTGTACTGCTCGTACGTTTCGTCTTCCATGAAGATGAAGCCGTCCGCATCGCGATACAGATACTGACCGTTCGTCTTTCGTACGTCTGCCTGTTCGAGGCTATCGCCGCTGCGCAGCGTTGGGGTGACGTTGGTTCCTTTGAGCAGATTGCGAAGCTTCAGTTTGTAGAGAGCCTGGCCTTTACCCGGCTTCACAAAGTGAAGCTCGACGATGTCGTACGGGTCACCTTCGTAAATAACCTTCTGGCCTTTTTTAAAGTCGCTCGCGTTGATGTTCATTCGGAATCACTCGTCTATGGTTCGGTTCTGATGTTTTCGGTCGGCCTGAACAGGTCGTTGCCAGTTAATTACACGATTTGACTGCCTTCAGCGAGGCGGGACAATAGCAGATCAATTCGGCGGTACAAACCCGAAGGTGTGAGCCAACCAGTGGTTCCGTCGAATCAGTTTGGTAAGTCAGGCTCGACTGACGGGTGCCATGACGAGTGTGATCAGCCCGAAGCTGTTACATTCCGAAACGTCCCAGGAGACCGTCATTCATGAACACGCTCACGCGAGAAACTCTGTGTTAGTACCCCGTGTTGAGGAGCGAACGAGTTCAAATGTGCTCTCGAACTGGCATCAATCGTTGGCAGACGCCATTCGCGAGCCGGTCGAACTGTTGCGCGAACTGCGACTGGATAAGTTTTCCGAACGATTTTCAGCGGGAGCGGCAAGCCAGTTTCCGCTGATGGTGCCTCGCAGTTTTCTGGCGAGGATGACGCCCGGTGATCCTGACGACCCACTTCTGCGACAGGTCCTGCCGCTGGACGACGAACTTCAACCCGTCGCCGGATTCGTCGCCGATGCCGTTTCGGATGCGAGCTTCCGGACGGCACCCGGTCTGTTACACAAGTACAAGGGCCGGGCTCTGATGATTGCCGCCGGAAGCTGTGCCGTGAACTGTCGATACTGCTTCCGCCGTCATTATCCGTACGGCGACGAGCCGAGACGACTCGACGATTGGGAGCCCGCGTTAGAGCAGCTTCGCAGCGAATCGTCGATTTCGGAACTGCTGCTGAGCGGCGGTGATCCTCTGATGCTGACCGACGCGCGACTAAGTCAGCTTGTCGAGCGGCTGGAATCGATCCCGCATCTCAAGCGGCTGCGGATTCACACGCGGCTGCCGATTGTCCTGCCGGACCGTGTCACCGATGCACTGCTCGATCTGCTCACGCAAAGCCGGCTGACGCCGATCGTGGTTGTGCATTCAAATCATGCCGCAGAAGTCGCAGCAGACTGCGAGGCCGCGTTACGACGACTCGTTCGAGCAGGCATCACGGTTCTTAATCAGGCCGTGCTGTTGCGAGGTGTGAATGACTCTGCCGCTGCGCTGGCGGATTTGTCCGAGTCGCTGATCAATACAGGCGTGATGCCGTACTATCTGCACCAGTTGGATCGCGTTGCCGGGACGGCGCATTTCGAAGTTGATCCAGCGGTCGGTCGAACATTGATCGCAGAACTTCGAACTCGTCTACCTGGCTATGCCGTCCCGCGATACGTTCAGGAGATTGCCGGAGAGCCTCATAAAACGATCATCGAATGAGCGGTTTGGTATCTCCAGCGGTGAAGGATTCTGTCGATTTCATAACCCGACGTGACTGCGGCTTTTGTGTAGGCTGGAACAAGCTCTGCGCAGTTCCGGCAAATTACTCTCAGCGACTGCCGGAACTGCGCGGAGCTTGTTCCAGCCTACTTCCCTGGTTGCCTGGCAAAGTTTGCCGAACAGAAAAACGAGGAACAGCACCGTGAAGCTGCCATCAGTGTTCGCACAGATTTTCACTTGTCTTGTGGCTGCAATATCGAGTTTCGCAATACCGAGTTCAGCCGCGGCCGGAACATCGAACAGTCTGATGGATATCTCCTCAGACGGAGCATTGCTGGCGTGCAGCAACCGGGACAGCGGGACGGTCACTTTCGTCGACCTCGCCACGAGCAAAGTTTTGCGGGAAGTGAAAGTTGGCCACAAACCAGAAGGCGTCTCGTTCATTGGCGAGTCGCACGAGATTGCCGTGGCCGTTTACGACGACGACTCGATCGTCTTTGTCGATGGTGATTCTGGCAAGAGTCGTGCGACGATCTCCGTCTTCGATGAGCCGTACGGAATTGTGTCGACGGGTGACGGCAGCCGAGTTTATGTCACGCTCGAATACCCCGGCCAGGTCGTCGAGGTCGATCCCCGAACTGCGGAGATCACTCGGAAGTTCGCAGCGGGAGCGTTTCCGCGAGGCATCGCGATCTCGCCGGACGAAAAGCAGCTACTGATTTGCGAATTCCTGACGGCGACAGTTCGAGCGATCGACCGATCGTCCGGCAAGCTGATCGACGAATGGCCGGGCAGCAGCACGGATAATCTGGCCCGTCAGCTGGTCATTCATCCCAAACGCCCGAAGGCCTACGTGACTTTCATCCGGTCTAAAGTGACGGCGCATCAGGGAACGGGATCAATCTTTCCGTACGTCGGGATTACCGACCTGGTCAAATCGGAAGACTCACGAAGGACGCGGATGCCGCTCGATTCGGTATTCGGAACGCGAGTGACCGCCAACCCCTGGGAAGCGGCGATCAGTCCGGATGGACGACAACTCTACATCGTCTTCTCCGGGACCGACGACGTGTTCGTCTGCAACACGATCGACGATGACTATCGGGAACTCAAACTGGCAAAGTACATCGCGACCGGCCACAACCCGCGAGCGGTGCGGGTCTCACCAGACGGTGGCCGTTTCTTTGTGTACAACGCTTTGGACTTCGAAGTCGTGGTGTTCGACGCAAAGTCGATGCGTCAGGTCGACCGAATTTCGGTCACGAAGAATCCGTTGTCGGCAGAAATTCACGAGGGCAAAATCCTGTTCTACACGGCGCTGCCGCCGATGACTTCGCAGCGTTGGATTTCGTGCTCAAGTTGTCACCCGGACGGGCAACCAGACGGCCGCACATGGCACAACCCCGAAGGTCTGCGTCAGACGCCGCCACTGCACGGTCTGGCGTTCACGCATCCTCAACACTGGTCCGCCGACCGCGACGAAACGCAGGACTTCGAACACACAATCCGAGGCCCCTTGATGGGCGGTCGAGGACTGCACAAGGGCCGTCTTAATAAGCCACTTGGAGCGACAAACCGCGGACTGTCGAAGCCGCTCGACGCGTTGGCCGCTTACACGAACTCGCACACGTTTACGATGAGTCCTTATGCAAAGGGTGGCCTGGCGCCAGCAGCCGAACGAGGTCGCAAGCTGTTCTCGTCAAAGCAGACAAAGTGTGCCGAATGTCACACCGGCCCGTTCCTGACGGACTCTCAGTCGGGGAAACCGAGCGTTCGACACGACGTCGGCACCGGAAACGCCGACAAATCAGAGACGATGGGATCAGCTTACAACACCCCGATGCTGCTCGGTCTTTACCGCTCAGCACCGTACCTGCATCACGGCACGGCTGAGACACTTCACGACGTTCTCACAACTCCGAATGTCGGCGACAAACACGGTGTCACCAGCCAGTTGTCGGCAGACGAGGTCGATGATCTTGTCGCTTTCCTGAAGTCGCTCCCGTACGAACACCCCGAGCGACTGGCGAGTGACGCCGGCATCGTGAAAGTCGCGAATTGAAAAGTCGCGAATTGAAAAGTCGCGAATTGAAAAGTCGGTGACATTTCAAATCCAGCCGCGAAGCGGCGACAGCAAATTCAGCCGCGGAGCGGCGACAGCGTTTAGCCCCTGGCGTCAGCCAGGGGACCTGCATGTAACACGACAAATCAGCCCCGGAGGGGCGACAGCAAACTGACAGTGCATGACTTTCGCCCCTCCGGGGCTTTGGACATTCAGGTCACTCGGTCACCTCGGGCTTGCGCCCGAGGCTACATGCTGCCGTCGCTCCGCGACTGCGTTTGAGGATCATCGAATTCTCAATTCCCAGCCGGTCGAGATTAAGCGATGAATCAATCGTACGAAGAACCTGAGAACCTGAATCGCCACGGCATCGAAGCTCGCCAACTGGCACGGCTGAACGAGCTGCTTAAGGTGGCTGCCACGGTCAACGAATTCTGGCAGCACCGAATCCAGGATTCCTGGCTGGACGCAGCAGCAGACGATCAGGAAATCGCGTCGCTGGATTTTCTGCAAACGTTGCCACTAACGACGAAAGCGGACCTTGTTCAGGATCAGAATGCTCAACCTCCGTACGGGACGAATCTCACTTTTGGGCGTAACGATTATTCGCGACTTCATCAGACATCCGGCACTACGACCGGGACGCCGATGCGGTGGCTCGACACTCCCGATAGCTGGCAATGGTTTCTGGATTCGTGGGCGCAGATTTTTCGCATGGTCGGTCTGACTCCGGAAGATCGGCTTTGCTTTCCGTTTTCGTTCGGCCCGTTCATTGGATTCTGGGCAGCGTTCGAAGGGGCCAACCGGCTCGGAAATCTGTGTCTGGCCGGCGGCGGCATGAGCAGTCAACAACGGCTGTCGCTGATTGCTGATAACCAGGCGACAGTTCTGTGTTGCACCCCGACCTACGCTTTGCGGCTCGCAGAAGTTGCGGCGGAGCAGGGGACTGACCTGGCTGCAGGCTCAGTCAGAATGCTGATCGTTGCGGGCGAGCCCGGCGGAAGCATTCCCTCGATTCGTTCGCGTATTGAATCGGCCTGGGGAGCCCGCGTCATCGATCATTGGGGGATGACCGAAATCGGCGCGCTCGGCGTTGAGTGCGCAGAGAACCCCGGCGGGCTGCACATTCTTGAGTCCGAGTGCATCGCGGAGATTGTCGATCCGGAAACTTTTGAGCCAGCGGCGGCCGATGTGCACGGTGTGCGGCGCGGCGAACTTGTCGTTACGAACCTTGGACGAATCGGTTCGCCGTTGATCCGCTATCGAACCGGTGACCTGGTCGAGTCCGATCCTAAGCCGTGCACTTGCGGTCGGACACTGCTCCGACTCAAAGGCGGAATCCTGGGCCGAGCGGACGACATGATCACGATTCGCGGCAACAACGTGTTCCCGTCGAGCGTTGAAGCGATCCTTCGTGAGTTCGATCAGCTTATCGAGTTCCGGATCGAAGTCCGGACCGAGCGATCGATGCACCAGATTCTGTTGCAGCTCGAACCGCGACCGGAACTGTCGGATACCGAAGCCACCGAGTTGGCAAGCCGCATTAAAAGCACGATCAAAGACCGACTGAACTTTCACCCGGAAGTCCAACTTGTCGAACCCAACAGCCTGCCACGGTTCGAATTAAAGGGCCTTCGGTTTTTCAGAGTCAGCGACGAGTCATGAACTCGAGGTCACGATTCCTGCAGCCCTTCGATGTTCTCGGCGTATTTCGAAAGCTGACTTTCCTGCAGATTTTTCAGCAGGATCGCCTTCTTCTCGGCCTGACTGAAGCCGTGGATGATTCCGAAGATGATCGAGCCGCAGACAACGGCCGTGACCTCGACAACCCGCATCGGAAGCTGGAATTCCTTCAGGTCAGCTGAGATTTCATCGTCGCTGCAGTATTCGCCGAACTTCTTGCGTTGGTAAAGAAACTCGATCCCCAGCATGTCGCGAGACCACTCATAGTCGAACGGACCGAATTCCCGATGCCGATGGCGCACCCAGAAAGCTGAACCTTCAAATCGAAGTCCGGACGCCGTCTCCACAACCAGGATTCCTCTTACCGTGTGAGTGATTTCAAGTCTGCGCCGCGCCGCAGCGTTGGATTGAAGGGTTCATCGTTGCACAGTATCGCACATTGTTAGCCGTGCCCGCGAAATGCCGCAACAGCGATTGCTGACCGAGTCGACGAACGGGCCGTTTTCTTACTCGGGCTCGTGTTCGGGCTGGTCAGGGAGCCCGATGATCCTTCGGTTGAGAAGAACCGCTCCGACGACGGTCGTCGTCTGAAACATGGCACCGACGATCGGGATCAGCATCAGACCAGCGACGATCGTCCCCAGCCCGAGCGTGGACGGCAGCCATTTCTTCGCGAAGAGCTGTCGATCCTTCCAGCGGATTCCGCGCAACTCCTGCGGGTAACCCAGAAATTCTGCACCCATGACCCAGGCATGCATGTAAGCGCCAATAATGAAAGCAGCGACAGTCCCAGCAAACGGCACGAAGTTCAGTAATAGAATTCCAATGTCGACAAGGATCAGCTTTACCGCACCTCGCAACGCATCAATGATCTGCCCGACGTAGGAGATCTCTGACAGGTCCTCGGGGTTTGCCCCTAGAAACAGCTCCACCCGATAGGCCAGTTTGCTGAACGCCCACGCGCAGAAAACGCTGTGCAGCAACATGTAGCAAATGAGCCCGACGCCAATTGCCAGCATCAGAATCGCGATGAGACCAATCCACTCGACAATGTTGGCCCACCACGCGATCGGCAGCTCCACCACGAACGAATTCCACGCCGTCGTTCCTACCCAGAAGGTAATGAGCAGCGAAGCAAACGCGACGGCGATGTTCGTCAGCAGAGCCCACACTCCATACTGCCAGAGTGACGGGTAACGACAAAGAAAACGAAACCCGTCCGCCGCTGTCGAGAAGCCTTCGATGTAGTCAGCGATGAATCTCGGTCGGTCTCGCGGTTTCAAATCATCTGCATGGCTCATTCTGAGATCCGTTTGTGGCTGCTGGTGCCTGCGAGATCAACCGTCGATTCTGTCAGGTTTTGCGAAAGCGGCGTTGGGGACGACAGTAAAATCGTTGAGCCCGAAAGCTCCTTCAACGCGTGAGCGACGAAGTCGGCACCGGCGGCGTCGAGGTCCGCGAGCGGTTCGTCAAGCAGGAGCAGTTCTGGCTCGAGCACGCACGCTCGGGCTAACGCGGTGCGACGTGCTTCTCCGCCAGACAAAGAACGAACAGACCGACTTGCGAGAAGCCCAATGCCGAAATGCGCCAACCAACGTTCGGCAAGCTCTCGGCGTGCGAACTTGGAGACGGCCCTCGCTTTGAGTCCGTACTCGACGTTTTCGAGAACCGTTCCGCCGAAGAGATAAGGTGACTGGTGGACGAAGACGCGATCAGCGATCGGAATGTCAATCTGCACTGAGCCCGCGAAGTCTGTTTCGAGGCCTGCCAGCACGCGGAGCAGCGTCGACTTGCCGCTGCCGTTCGGGCCTGTGATTCCAACCGTTTTGCCGCGAACGATCGTTGCGTCC
>Ga0316208_1001867_pt1 | contig 18522 bp, 26 predicted proteins | sample 3monopyrite_MG_FD_204944 | JGI IMG/M metagenome (GOLD analysis project Ga0316208, IMG submission 204944) | Microbial mat bacterial communities from mineral coupon in-situ incubated in ocean water Damariscotta River, Maine, United States -... | ecosystem: Environmental > Aquatic > Marine >...
ACCGAGAACATGGAAGCAGGCCCTGAACCAGTTCGCCGTCCTGTTTCCCGAGAGATTTCCTTCTTCAATATATTGAAGAAGGAAATGCATGAACGGTCACTTACACGGAAAAGCGGACACTACCGGTATGCATCAAGGATGCCTTTTCTTTCTACTTCTCCGGTTCGTCCGTTTCGGGTCTCTATGATCTTTGTGTCTACCATATGCTGCCTATGGCTAAGCTCCAGGCGGTATTCATGGTCAATGGCGTCTGGTAGATATTGAAGAGACTGAAGTTTGAGTTCAGGTTTTCCGATGTCAGAAGGGTCGAGCTTATTTTCATCGTCGCCGTCGATGAGGTCATCGATGCATGGCGAATATGAAAAGGTTTGAGCAAATTGGCTGCAGGCTTGTTCTTGAACGAAGGCAACGCGCAAGAGGATAAGGTCATCGACCTCGGGAGAGATTTGAGCGGTAATGAGATGCTGGCGAAGTTGTTTTTTGGAGCGAACGATGTTTAGCGGTTTGTATTTTTCAACGAAAGCTGATGTGGACCCTATTGTCTCGAGTTCTGATTTGACAAAGTCAGATATGTTGTCAGTCAATTTTTGGCCGTCTGAGGTATAGAGGGCTACGCTCGGATAATAGGATGCTGTGTCTTCGTTTGACGGCCTGAATGACCATGGAAAACGATCTTCAAGGTTGCTGCAGATGTCCTGGATCGAAGCGGAATGGGGCGTTGCCTTGATAACGGCCTCAAAGTCAGCTTTGCTTGGGATTTTGGTTTTATATTTGACCATCTGGCTTTCTCGGAATTTGATTTTCTTGGATGCCGTTATAGACCAAGGGTGTCTTTGGGACGTTGTGCTTCGTGCACAACAGTTCATTTATGCAATTAGGAAGAAGGTGTCCGTCCATACAGCGTACCAATAGTATGCAGCGGTCCCGGTAAAAACGACTGGATGAGCGTAAAGCCGCAGTTTGCTGAAAAAATCGGAGGCGTCCGTTGGCGGCGGGCCCTCTTTTTCCGAGGGGTATGTTGCTTGAAGATATTCAGTGATTTTATGGCGAGCTACGAGCCAGATCCAAAAAAGAGCATGTATGGTAAGTAACACAGCTATTGCTGGCTCGATGTAGGACGTCAGGTGCGGGACCTGGTACGCTGCGAAGCCGTTTGTTAGGGCAACATATGTAGCAAATAGTGGGATGATGATTAGCATCATACAGATCACTGGTTGCATGACAGCCATGAATATTTTGACAAGAGCAAGGATTGCTCGGAGGGGGCCGCTGGTTTGGAAGCTAAAATCGAGGCGTGAGGATGTAATTTCTTCGGAGATGCTGGTGAAGAGGATGAATCCTGCATAGCTAGCGGAATACCCAGCGAAAAAGAAAAGAACCGGTGGTATTGCCTCTCCTATTACAGCTGTGATGATTGCAAAAAGCACAAAAAGAAAAGGACCGTAGAATTCGGATTTGTAGTTTTGTTTCTGGACTGAAATGCTGTGATTTATGAGCTGGTTAGTTGTCATGTTCATTAATCTCTATTGAGACGGAGTTTCTTCAGTCGTTGTTATCGTCAAGGCAAATCTAACAGGGGAAACGTGTTCCTTTTTCAGCGTGGCGGTGCCCAAAAAAATGGCTTCGCTAGAAACGAGCGTGGCTGAAGTTAGGTGCGCGAAAGGTCCAAGCACAAGTGGCCCCCTATCGTTGTGTATCGGTAGGTTATGAGATTTAGGTTGGGGGAGGAAGTAAAAAGTGAAGCGCAAAGAAGGAGTGGGCGGGATGTAAGGCCCGCCCAGCGGGTTACTTGGATTGTAGCTGGGGCTGTGGCACCTGCATGAGCATATTGGCGTCTGAGCCTAGCGATGTGGTCGGCAATTTACCGGACCATTTTTTGATCCATTCGTAGCTAACGACAGCATCTGATCCGCCGAGGGCCTGAAGTTTTACTTGGAATGCAGCTGCTTCAGCGTCGCCAATAGATTTGATGTAGGTAGCTTCAGCTGTACCAGCTTTTTCGCGGCTATATGCTTCGGCGTCAGCTTGAAGGCGAAGTGCGTCAGCGGCAGCGCTTGCGGTATTTACGTGTTGCTGAGACTGGAGTTTTTGCTGTTGCAGTTTGTGGGCTTCAGCGTCAGCGAGGTTTTTGGCGGTTTGTTTGTCTTGGATGGATTTGAGATATTGTTTAGGTAGTTCGATATTCTCAATTTGAAGTGAATCAAGGGAAACGGGGAAATTATCCATTTCGTGAATGAGCTGCTCGGTTGCGAGTGCAATCGCCTTTTGTCGGTTGCCGATGAGTTCTTCGGAGGTAAATTTCGCGATCGCGTCTTTGGTGGCTGAACGAAGTCGTGGATCGAGTACGCGGACTTCAAACTGGCGTAGGCTGCCGTATTTGATATAGAGGTTGAGTGCTTCTGATTTGGTAACAGTCCAGTTGACGGAAACCGTAGCCGTAACCGGCATTTCTTCGCTGGTTGAGGCTGGATGTTTCTCTACATTTTTACGGGTGCGTACCTCGAGAGGTTCCCACTCGTCAGCAATGGGCAAGAGGGCATGCAGGCCTGGGTCCTGTTGTTCGATGGCTTTTCCCCACCGTTTGACGATGCCGACATGGCCTTCATCGACCACATAGAAGGGATTGAAAAGCCACAAGGCGATAAGGACGCCAAGAGCGATGGTGCTTTTGAAGATGTAGGGTTTTGCTGTGTCAAAGTCCATTTGGATATCCTTGAGTATATAGGAATGCCGTGAAGTAAGGTTACTTTTTGGCTGTTTGTATATTGATCGTGTTTGAGTGTTTTTTTGGTGCCCTTTTGGTATTGTTATGGGCAGTTTTTGAAAATTTACGAGAAAATTTTTAAAGTTTGAGACAATTAATAAAAAAGCTCCCACCGGCGTACCGGGGGAGCTTTTTGAGCTTCATACCGAGGTGCTTGATTGGGGGTCGAGCGCTGAGCCAGTTAAACTCAACAACCATCAGCAGAAGCAAATCTACACTAAAAGGTAGAAGAGAGTGGCGTCAAGATAAATTTGAGAAAATTTGAGAAAGTGCTGTAGGGGGAGGATAAGGCCCGGACGATAGAGTATTTGTCCGGGCCTGTTATGTCAGTGGTATGCCGTGTCGGGTAGACTTGGGGGTCGTTTTCCTACCGGCGCACTGAGCTAACATAACCTTAGATAATAGGCTGGGTTGCAATTGTCAACTATAGGGAGTTATTATTCGCGGCTGGCGGTGTGACTTTGCGGGCATTCTTAAGGCACCAGGTGATAGTTTCTTCGAGACGGTCGAATAGCTTGTCATCGAGAACGGTATTTTGACGGTCATAGACCACACCGCAGAAGCGTTGCTTGTTGCCGGTGATCCTTTTTGAAAACTCGTGATGGTCGACTTGAATGGACCAGATCATGGGTTCATGTTCCATCGTGGGACCTTCACGCAAGGCGTATTCAGCAAGATCGGCGCCCGCGCGGGTAATGTCTACGGCGCCCAATTCGTATAGTTGGGCTGTTATGGTGTCATCGGGAATGAAGTCTTCAGGAAGGTGGTAGAATGCCCCTTCCTCTTCGTATTTTTCAGAGGTCATCGTGGTTGGTCCTGTTAGTTCTTTTGTTCTTGGCTGGCGGCTATTATGAGGCGCGCAAGGCCACGGAGTTTGGTGGCCACCTCGTCGTCATCAATTATATCTGCAAGAGGGTCTTGTATTGCAATTTGGTCGCGGGCCATTCGCCGGATCTGCTCGGTTGAGGAAGGATCATCGGCGGCTGGGGCGCCGTCTAGGAAGTACCTGTAATCAACATCTATTGCCCGTGCCAAGGTTAAAAGGGCGCTGGCGCTTATCTTGTTGTTAGCTTGTTCAATTTTCTGCACTTGCTGGTACGATATGTTTAGGATTTTGCCGATAAAGGATTGTGATTTGTCCATAAATTGTCGGCGAAGGCGGATTCTTTCTCCGATGTATATATCGATCGCGCTGATGGTACGTTTTGGCATGCTTGTGATGGTCCTTGTGGGATTGTCGTGTTCTTTTGGGTTGTGGCAAAGGCGTACGTCTATAATGGTGTAGAGACTATTGCGGGATTTACAAAAAGAATGTTGATCATGACGTTTCCTTATTGGCTTCATGCAGCAAGGGCGAATTCACCGCGGGCGACTTTTGGGAAATACTGCCTGCAGGTTTGGCGCACCTTTTGGCGAAAAAAGTTATTCGTTAATGGGCGATGTGGAGAAATAGCCGTATAGAGCTGTTTGAGGGTGGCGCGGCCGCCGAGGTTGATGAGGGCTGTTTCGACCAGGCTTTGCCAGATCCGGCCGGAGTTTGCTTTGAGGATGTTTTTGTAGACGGTGGCGAAACTGTCTCGGGCGAGTGTCTCGGAATATAGAAAGAAGCCTGAGAGGGCCTTTGTCTTGTCTTTTTCAAAGATGCCGAACGTGATTGGGATTGATAGGCCTTGGAAGATGGTTCTCGGCAGGCTTGTCTGAGAAACTGAGAATTTTCTGTTGTAGTCGGCGAGACGATTGGGTGTTTGCCAAACGTATGATGGCAGGATCAAACCCATGCGGCCGCCGGCGGGAAGATGTTTGTAGGCGTAGTTAACGAGGCGATCGATGAAGTCGGTCGCAAACGGGGGATTTCCGATGATGTGGGTTGGTTGATTGTCTGGCGTATGCGTAAGAACATCCTTGTTGAGGATAGTGCGGCTGGTATTATGGCGCGCCTGCTGCGCGAGGCTTTGGTCCACTTCAACGCCGAAGGCGGGCACATCGTCAGGAAGTGCAGACAGGAAGGCGCCAGGGCCACATGTAGGCTCCATTACATGGTGGTTAGGGCATAGTTCTGGGAAATAGTGTTCGACTAGCGCTCGGGCGGCCCAAAACGGCGTAAAGACCTGGCCAAGGTCCATATCCGCTTTTTCGTTTGCAGCGGGTAATTCGATTTTGGGCTCAGCTTCAGTTAGCAGGGATAGTTGTGACATTATTGTGGCCTTTCGTGAGTGTTCTTTTCCGCGTTGCGGCCCTCTTCCGTGAGGTTTTGCTCAAATATTGTGGTGTGTTTTTTGGGACGGGCGGGTTTATGCGTCGACCGTGTTTCACAAATTATTAAAAAGTTACGAGTAATATTTTCAAAATTCGTGGTTTTGAGAAAAAATCGGCTATATTGTTTGTAACTTACGTTTCAGAATTCCGTGGAGGCTAGGATGGAAGCTGCGATTGATGTTTATATCGAGGCATACAAGATTTTTGTGGGTCTTGTAGCTGTGTGTGCGGTTGGTGTTGGCGCGGCGTTTGTGCTTGGCCAGCGAGAGAGTATTGCTGGTTCAGAGGTTGAGGTTGTTGAAGGTGAAGACTCCCCTGCCCCGACATTGCGCTCGCAGTTATCTGCGAATTCCCATTTAATCCTTTGCTTTTGGTATATTCTTCTTGGTGCATTTTTGATTGTTTCCGGGGGTTTTCTTTTTCTCAAATTTTTAGAATTTGTTTGGTTGATCGGCGGAACCATTTTTGGCGCAGGTGCCATTTGGTATGGTTTGATAAAGCGAAAAGATGGACAAAAAGTAGATAAGGCCGGTTTGGAAGATCTGATGGCTGAAGACGTCCGTGAGAAGGTAGAGGAAACAACAGCGCCGGTGAAAAGCGGCGTACACAATTGGGAATAAGTGGGAGTATGTGAGATGCAGGCTGCTACTAAATTGTGTGACATTGTTTGTGACAAGCCACTTTATTTTTTCAGTGAAGGTTTAAGAAAGCTGGTAGCGTTTAATGTTGATGCTCGTTTTGTCGGAGAATTTTCACGCGAAACGGCGGCGTTGAGGTTCTTGGTTGATCCTCGCAGAAATGGGTGGTTGGCTGGCTTCAAAAGGGATGAAGAGCACAATTATCTCAAGCCAATCTATTATAAATCGTTGGATAGCAGAGATTGGGAGCAGATGAAGGGTGTTAGCCATTTGCGCTTCCTGGGTGGAACTTTTGAAGGCACGGTGGCGATGCGTCGTTTAGGGGAAGATGGTGAGATTGATTAAGTCTCTAGGAACAATTTATTGGTAACTGGATAGTCGTGGGGCACCTCTTTAATGAAGTGCCCTTTTTCTATGATTTCCCGAGTTTCAACGATCCGGCGTTTGATAGTGCGTTTTCGGCTGGTTTGTATTTTGGCATGGTCTCTTAGAGAAATGTAGATTTCGGTCCCGGCCGCTGTCCTATAGAGATATAGCGGCTTTTTGCTCGCAGGATTTAGGCACATAAAGTGCTTTGCGGCGCCGGTGCCTCCTAGCTCTATACAGGCAGCCTTCCAGGTCTTGCCGTGTACTGTGTCCCATTCTAGGTCCATAGCGACGATGTGGGCGATCTCATGGGGAATGACTTCAGAGAAAACGCCTCGGAATATATCGGACCTATTTAGGGCCTCGTGGTTATATTTGATGGTAAATGGTTTTCGGAGGAGGGTTTCATCATATGCACCGCAGATTGCTTGCCCGGCGGCCTTTCCTTTGAGGTCGAACCTTATGTTACAGAAGCGGATATTTGGCGCTTGATACTTTGTGGCCGCAAGGCTGAGAACCTGTTTGGTTTTATTGACGATGGCATTTTTACGCCATGCGCGTAGCTTAGGCACATTGGTAGCGCGGGTTTGTGGTCCGAGGTACATGTTAATCGGCTGCAGGCGCGTCCAGCTTCTCCAGTAGGACAAGAGAGGCGTGGAGTTCGTCGGGGATAAGTTGGCTTTCGATCGCTGCTTGATATTGTGTCTGGTCGTCAAATGTCATGGCCCGTTTTCTGTCAAACGGGTGATGATTATCGAAGGAAATGCAGACGTATCCGTCTTGGCGGCATTCGATGGTTGGATGTAACAGGGGCGTTGCGATGTTTTGTAGTTCTAGGATTACATCCTGGGTTAGTGATGAGCTCGCAGTTTGCTCATTATTTGTGAATATCTGATAAAGGTTCATAAGATGAACCGAATGGGATTGGTAGCAAAGTCCTGTGAAGGGGCCTGGCACGGAAGTAAAGGTAATTGGATTGGTTTTGTCGCTGGGACGTTTGATAATGAATCCATGTCTTTGTTCGTGCTTTACGGTGGTTTTGAAGAGGCGTAGGACACCTTTTTGGCGTTCTTTCGGCATTTTCACGCGGTAGGAATAGGTATATTCGAACGCGAGAAATGGGTATGTGTGCAGGTCGCGTTTGACGGATCCTACGTGGCTGAAACGAATGTTGTTTGCGTGCTCGCCAAAATTAAAACTGGTGAAGGCGGTTTTAGCTAGAAAAGAGTTTACGTTTTCGTTTGTCAGCGGTAGCAGGTTGCAGTCGTTTGTTATGGTTTGCTCGACGATTTGTTCCTTGAGAAGTGAGACGTCTTTCTGCTGATAGGCTCGATATGAAAAATATAGAACTGTGCCTATGGCGACACTTAAGAAAACACGTGGGATAGAATAGTCCAGCGCGTCAAACCAGCTGGTGGTTGGTACGTTTACAGCAGTCGTGATGATTCCGATAATAGCTATGAGTAGCGAGGTGAACTTGAGAAAGCTGGCCTTTGATTTTAGAAAGGGCGCTTTCGAAAGAAAGTTGTTCGAAGCGGCAAGGACGTCACTTTTGTCCTGCTGGTGTAACAATTTGTCGCGTGTGCCAGTGATGGCGGCAGCGAGTGTTGGTTCATGTTCCTGCATTAGTAGCTCGTGTTTGCTGATCGGCGCTTGATAGTTTGTGCTGCCATCTTTGGATGGTGTCAGAAGGATTTTCTAGATACTCGTCGACCAGGTCCTGGCTTTGTTCACCATGGGAAGCGATTTGACGACCAATCATGATATGGGCCGGATTGATGTCGCACGCGTGAGCTAGCGTCGTGAATTGGTCCCCGTAGCTTGTATCTGTAGTTTCTATTTGGTAGAGGCGCTGAATTGTTGGGAGGTGTGAGGCATAATGTCGTGGGAAAACGAAGGTGTGGCCGTCGTTGATGACGTTCTCTTTGCCAATCAGGAGGCAAATGTGTCTGCAGGCACGGTTAATTTCGTTTTCGTTATATCCATCTGAAAGTACGATTTTTACGCTCGGGTACGGCGTATAGTTTACGCGCGTAATTTTATCGTCCACGGGCGCATAAAAATAAGGTGTGCGCTTGATAGGGATTGTTGGAAGATGGGATAAGTGCATGTTGCCCTCTTTAACACTTTAGCGGTTGTCGTCTTCGCGCTCTTTCTTTTCATCTTTTTTCTCAGGGTCAGTCTGAGCGAGGTAAGGCGTTGGTTTGCCGTAAGATGGTACAATAGCGCGGAAGATGACCTCAGGCTGCCGCGTAGGCGTTGCTGGTTGAGCGATCGGTGCATATTGGGGCTGTGCAACATAGATCCGCTGTGTAGGTGCCTCGGGCTCTACTGGGTCGACGTAATCTGTTTCTGGTTGTTTCATGATGCCCGATCTAAAGGGCATTGTTGGGTTGTTCGTATAGGCTCTTACGCCGCCACTGGTGAGTTGGACCATGTTTTGAGGGCTGTGGGTCCTTTGTTGCTGGCCAAGTTGGATTTCTTCCATCTGTGGTGTTTGTTCTTTCTCAGGCATCCATTTTATCTGAAGAACACCGCAGGCGGACAGCAGTAATGTCCCTGATACAAGGGATGTTAGCTTAATGGTTTTTTGCATTGGTTTGGACAGCATGATCTTACCTATCAGTTGAGTTTTCGCTTGGTAAGGACCTGTACGAAGTCCAAATGGAGGTCTTGTTTTGTTTTGCGTACAGTCGCTTCTGAGACGTTAAATCGCTCGGCGATTTGAGAGATGTTCTTTTTCACGGAACCTGTGATGGCCGCGAGAAGCGCGAGTTGAATTTCAGAGTAAGATTTTTCCTGAAGGCGTTTTTTATAGTGGTCGAGAACAGTGTGGTTGGTGTTCTCTTCTACGTATGCACGTAGTTTAACGATTGCGTCAGCTTCGAGCTGACGGGCGCGCTCGGTACTCTGGTTATGGATTTCTCCGACTTCACGAAGCGTGGTTTTGTCTGAGCTCCGTATAAGCATTACACTTTTGTGGATTGGCTTTAGTTTTCCGAGGAGAATGAGTTCATCCATACATGTTAAGGCATGTTGATATTGATCTTTTAGAATAACTTCGGCTTCGGTGTCTGTTTTGTCAGCGATATCGATGCCGTATGCCCTAGTGCTGGAGTAACCTTCATGTTGATAGATGGTCGTTCCAATATAGACGGGACGAGCGGTGATGTATTCTAAAGCCGTTTTAGTGGCTTTGTCGGACATGCCTGAGGCTTTTTTGAATTCAGCGTAGAGCGTCGAATAGTCAAGCCGTTCCGGATTGGTGGCGGCGTGCCTCTCGTGAATGATGTTCAGTTTGTGAAGCTGAGCTGAAATTGCTTTTGGAAGATGCATGCGCTGATTGTTTTGCAGTGTTTCAGTGACATATGCCCGTATCCACCAGGTTGTGTATGTGTGAAGTCGGGTGGCTTTTTTTGGGTCAAAGCGTTGGATGGCTTGTGAAAAAGCGTAGCTGACGGTTTGAAATGCATCATCGTATTCGATTTTGGTGGAGCGCGCCGCTTTACCGGCTTCGCTTTGCAGCCAGGGGAGATAGTTATTGTATAGTCGGTTGTTGGCTCTATCACGGGCGGTTTTTTTTGTATGCTTGGATTGTACAAGTTCGATCAGTGATACTTCGGTGTCTCTATCAAGACGTTCGAGTGTTGAAGCTGCTTGTGCCATGTGTATATCCGTCCGTGAGTATGAAAGTTTCACAGCATCCTTCAGCAATGTTTCTCAAAATTCAAGATAAAATATTCATTTTCTTTATTATTTTTTAGAAATTAGCGGAATTAAGCCATTTTTTGAGAAACCAATTCGAGAAAATAGGGTACGTTTTACGCCGTTGACAGCAAGATTTTCGAAATTTGAGAAAAAACGGCGATTCCGCTCAGACTGGTATCTGGCTGAAACAAGGTCAATATTGTTGGTAGTTATGTGGGTGGGAATTTTATGGATTTTTGGGGATTGAAGGGAGAAGGACACGAGCTCAGGGATAGAGGTTAAATCGTTGAATAGAAAAATTGGGCAATTTTGAGGGTTTTGGGCGAAACGTAATTGGCTTTCGATGAAAAGGGTGTCGATAACGTGGCCGAGTGCAGCGTTAAACAAGGTGGTCAGCCGGTTTGTAGAGGTCTCCGGTTGAAGAAAAAGGGTAGTGGGCTTTGTGAAGACAGAAGAAAGATCATTTTTGCCGTTGAGGTACCCTGAAGCAAAAGTGACATATTCAAGGGGGACCAGGGCTTGCTTTGCGGTTTCGATTGCCTGTGAAAGAAGGTCTGGGCAGATCGTGTCGAAAGGTTGTGGAATTGTTGGTGAAAGACTGGCGAGGTTCTTCAGCTGCGGACTGAGAAACGAAAACTCGGTTGCGTGGTCTCGGTTGGAAATATTAATAATTTCTGAGAGACAGTTCTTAATGTTGGGTTCGGTGGTCTCGTTCAGTGCTGCGTTAATTTCATTGATGAACAGGATGGTTAAGAGGGTTGTTGTTAGCGAAGAGATTGGCTCTTCAGTTGGTGGCGTGATGTTCCGGGCGAAGTTGTAAAGAGCTTTGGTTTTGTATTCTGAAATAGGTGAGTGGATTGGGTAGAGAGGGTTAAATCTCAATAGCGAAGAGTTCAGCGTTATCGTGTGGATGTGGGTTGATAAGGCTCTTTGGGGCCGCGTTCTGGAGGAAACGGCTAAACTTGGGTCTAGTATGATGGCTGAAGTGGAGGCGTTGGAGGGTTTAGCAAGGATGTTAGATATATAGATAGATTTTCCTGAGCCAACGACGCCAGTTGTTAGGGTCTGATGAGAATGGTTCTCTTTTAATGAAAGCATGCGGGCCACCTGGTGTCAGTTAGTTTGCTGTTGGTCATGAACGTAGATTGGGTAGGGCAGCTTGAGAGGTCGCGCATCATTCAAAGCGCATAAGAGTTTGAAAGCATGGGCATCGATCGCAGGAAAGTATGTGGGATGTTCGGTACCCCAGATTAGCTGGGATAAGAAGACATCAGCGGCTCGGCCGGTGTGAGCAATTTCTATATACGCCGGGGTACCGTATTTGCTGACTAGGGTCGCTGCGGGCCCGATCCAGGTTAAGGTGGATTTGTTGATAGTTGGAGTGCTTGGCACGTCGATAACGGATATCGACGATTGTTTGGGCCATGAAAGGGGTTTTGTGTCGTAGATAATCAATGGTCGCTCCAACGGGTTAGGAACGATATAGAAAGGTTTTCTCAAAATAGAAAAAATTAGAAAAAAAAGCAGGCCGGAGCCTGCTGTAAAGTTCGAAAGGAATTGGTGCATCTAGAGTAGAGGGAGCTGAGTTGCTTTCGTTGTTGGATATGGTGTGTCGCAGGGAATTTTTTCTGCTTGGATTAAATTGAGAAAGCCATTTATTTCATCGCCAACACATAGGGGCTTGAGATTTTGTGGGGGATCCAGATATTGGGTAGGAACATAAGATGTGGGTCGGTCGTCCGCGAAGGAAAAAGCGTACCAGCAGTATGGCATGCGAGGCGTCGTCCTATATGGATTGGGGGCTGTTGGTTCGAAGTATGGGCGTCCTATATTAAAACGACAAACGAAGTTGGGATGTTGGAAAAATGCGCGGCGGAAGTGCCCGGTTGCAGCCTCAAATTCGTGTTTCATGAGTAGGAAGACTTGGGCGTTAGCTTTTGAGGCGAGGTAGAGGCAATGCTCAACATATCGGTCGATTAGCTTTTGGCCGTTTATGAATTGGTTACCAAACGGTGGGTTGGTGACAATGGCTTGTACGCCTGCAGGTAGGCTTTTCATCTGTAGAAAATCAGTGACATAATCAAGTTGGATTTTGCCATAGTCTTCAATATCGGATGTAGTGACGGTATATCCTAGGTATCGAAGTAGTTCGGAGATATGGCCGTGTCCGGCGGAGGGATCAATTATGCTGGATTTAAGTGGGTGACCGATACTTTCTAGGCCACTGATTAGCATGGGAATCATGCGTCGGTCGCGGGTGCAATAGAGCTCGTTTTTGCGGCGTTCATACTTTGGTTTTCCGCGGGTCATTGGATCGGTTTCATGAAATAGATGTGTCATGCTACTGCTTTAATTTCAGATATGATTTGTTCTACGACGGGGGGACACGTCGCATTTCCCAGGAGAAGGACGGCGTCTTCTTTCTTTGTTGGGAGTTTGGTTGATTGGGAGAAACCCATTGCTCGTCTGTATTCTTTGACGTTGAGCATGCGTACCTGGTCGCCCTGCACTACCGCCCATCGGTCTTTGGTTGTGACTGTTCCAATGGGACGATCGACTGTGCGGCCTGTTAAACCGGAGCCGTTGCTATAGTAGGGATAGACAAAGAAGTCGCCGAAGCGTTTGCGGCCGTTTTCAATGCGTTCGATGGTCTTTTGCGCCCTGCCCTTTTTGTATATGGGCGACCATCTTGTTTCCTCGTCATCGAATATATCGCGGAATGTCGTTAGGGGGCGTTGTTCGAAATAGATGGAAAGTGGGGAACGGGATTGCGTCATAAGAAGGTAAAGACGGTTCCGGTTTTGAGGCATACCGAGGTGCGCTGCATCGAGAATAAGTTCCTGGATGCTGTATCCAAGGGTTTCAAATGCCGATTTCCATGCGGGGTACAGCGGCCATTGCATCAACGATTTGACGTTTTCAACGAATACGCAATAAGGGCGGTGAAATTCAGCGTTACTGAGGACAGCCCAGGCTGTTGAGCGGGAGCTATAGTGGTGTGGGCCTTGTCTTCCGGATGCTTTTGAATGGCCCTGGCAGCAGGGGCTGCTAAGTGAGAGGTCGTGTGATGGAACCATAGACCAGTCTGCTTGTTGCATGTCTTGGCAAAAGTGGGCTGTGTCCGGATGGTTCATTTGATGGAACTGTATGGCTAGTGGGTTGTGGTTAGCTGCCCAAATGACGTCGCAGCCAGCGTTTTTGGCGCCGGCGGAGTTTCCGCCAAGCCCGGCATATAGGTCAGTACAGATCATTATTTCCACCTTTCCTCGTTCATTTTTAAAAAAAGTTTGGTGTTTTTTGAGTGCGAAAGCGGTTTTTTCGAGAAATCTTCCTATAACGATACAAAGAGCGGATTCTTGTGATCACGCTGGATGTAGTTAGTTGAAATTAGTGGAGCGGTTGAGATGGAAAACGTGGTCAGAGTTAAGCGAAACGGCTTAGGGCTATCTCAAAGTGAGCTCGGTGAGCGGGTAGAGGTAAGCCGAAAGACTATTTCTCAAATTGAGAGTGGGAAGCAAGCACCGAGTGTTGTGACGGCGCTTAGGTTGGGCTCGGTAATGGATTGTAGCGTTGAAGATCTTTTTAGGATCGAGGAATAGCGAAGGATTAGAATGATGTTTTTGATAAGCAAAAAGGCATTTTGGGCTTGTTCATTGATGGTGGCGTTTGGTTTTGGCGATTTGGAGGCTCAGGATAAGGAAAAATTCAAAGAATTTGAGAAAAAGGTTGTTGCGTCGGAACGGTGGGTTGAGCGAGTGGACAAAAAAAGCGGAAGCGCTTTTAAAGTTAAGGACCAGTGTGTTTTGAGGGCAGGATCAGCGTTCGGTGTCTTTGATGTTGATAGAAAAGGCAGGTTGGTTCTGGAATATAAAACAGGTGGGTACTCTGGCGTAGGTAAGCGGTGTGCAGATGAAGATTTGTTTCTTGCTGAGATTGATGATGTGAAAGCCTGGCCGGATGGGCGTGATTTTGTCGCTAGGGTATTAGCGGATATCAGGAAACGGGAAAGATTGAAGGACAAGAAAGCGCCGTTTGATGTAAAGTATCTTGTGGAAGAAGATGTCGCGAAGGTGTTGGTTTCCAGAGAGCCTACAATAGAGGGGTCGGGCAATTTTTTGGCTGGACAGTCGTGTAAGATGGGAAAAGGAGCGAAAGTGAAGTTCCTTTTTTATGAGACAAAAAAAACAGTAGCAGTTGAGTATCAGTCGAATGCAGTGGGTGCGGTTGGTAAGGGGTCTTGTGTTGATAATGATACCCTTGTTGTTGGTTTGAGGAATGCAAGAAGGTGGCGGGATAAATAATGCGCTACTTGGCTATAGTGAAGGTTTAAATGAAGTTTACAGTCTTACGGTCGTTTGATGGTAGTCATGTCCAATTAGGGCAGGTCTTTGGCGTTGAATGCGACAAAGGGTTTTTTGTGTATTCAGAGATCCGCCGTGGCGATAAATTAGTTATTGGTACATTTCATTTCGGAAATGAAACAGTTGGTCCAGAAGCGGCATATAATACAGAAATTGATGCGGATCCATTAGAATGGACTGGCAAGGATCTGGAGGTTACTGGAAAAATATACTGCGGAGGTCTCGAAGAATTGTCTGGCGATAAATATGCATTGCTAGATGATAGGCCGCAGTTGAATGAATGTATTAATTCAGTTGAGGAAAAGGTGTCGGAGTTGAGTAAGCTTCGGGCTCTAAAGACTGCCGAAAGCGAGGGTAAAGTTGTAAGCTTTCAAGAATTTCTTTCGAGAAGGCAGAAGAGTTAGTTATAGGTCTGTCTCTGCTCAATGGCCTGTTCAGGAAGGCCCGCTCCAATATCAAAATAGGTTAAATCCACGTGTTTTGTGGATTCAAAGATTGCGAGCCCTGAGGTGGCATCTGGTGGATAAGGTGCGAGGTATTGCCCGGTACCTACAATGAAGCGGATCTTGCCCTTAAGGTCGGCTAGTGGGAGTTGGATTGTAGCATAAGTGATTTCAGCCCCAGTTGAGTGATCGCCGTAGCGGATAACGCGACCGGCACATGGCTGGGTCCGTAGGCTGTTGTAATATGGGCGTTCTTGGTTGGAGATGTGGGCAGGCATTTTAAGGTATAGGTTTTCACCTGTAAGATCTTGTCCAAGAAGATCGTCGAGCTGCCCTCCTGACATAAGGATCTGCAGGGTGCTTGGTGTAATGTATTCTGAAAGAAAAACGTGTTTTAGGGATGGTTGAAGGCCATAAGTTAGTAAGAAATCATCAAATGTTGGGCAGATCGGGTTAATATTTCGTGGCGCTTGCGACCATAGCTGCACGAGCTTCTTTGTTTCTCCGGTTTCACATTTAGACCAGATGCCAGTGATTTTTTGTTGCCAGTCTGGTGAGTTCAAGGGAAACCTTCCGAGTATTAAATTGCCCCCCCACAGGAGTACTAATTGTGACGGTTTTGGAGGGAATTTCGAACTAAAATATTTGGATGTTCTTTTTTGTGAGATTGACGGCCGTGCAGAAACCTAGGGATGTTCTGTTTAGGAAAAATTCTGTGATAGAAATAAGAGGCCTAATTTACCAAGCTTTGTGTGGGCTGCGAAACATTGGCCCCAACGACAGAAGCGGGCATAATATCCTATGGTACACAGTTAACCATCTGAACTTAAAGACTTTGACTGTGAAGTTTTTACAATACCGGTTTCTGTCAGTTTTATATTTAAGCCAGCTTTAGTGCCAATATTCTGGGCCTTTTTGGTGGACCGCTGGATCATGCCGTTTCCTCTGATTTTTGGTCGGTTGTAAATTTCGGTTCTTTACAGTTTGTTCTTCTTCTGTTCTCATTGGTTGCTCGCATTAACCGAGTCGGCTGAGCATGAGAAAACCAGATAAAATTGAACGTATGTACCTTGACTTCGATGGCTTCTTTGCCGGGGTTGAAGAACAGGCCCGCCCGGCGCTTAGAGGCAAACCAATTGGGGTTATTCCCTTTGAGCACACCACAGCAACTTGCGTGATCGCGGCTAACAGGAAAGCCAAGCTCAAGGGCGTTAAATCGATCATGCCTGTTACCGAGGCGCGGCGCGTTTGCCCTGATATTCAGTTGGTGCCGCAATCACCTGACTTGTACGAACGCGCGCACCGCAAACTGTTGCTGCTGATTGAGAGGGAAATACCGATTGACGCCGTGTGCAGCATCGACGAATTGACCTGCAAACTCGAGCCTCAGGATATCGCTGATCCCTATGCTTTGTCCGGCCGCATCAAAGCGCGCTTGCTTCAGGAGATTGGTCCCTATATTACGTGCAGCATTGGCATGGCTCCAAACCGGCAACTGGCAAAGATCGCCAGCGACATGGATAAGCCAAACGGACTTACCATCCTGCGCCCAGAGGATATGCCTGGGCGATTGCTTAATTTGCAAATCGAAGATCTCCCCGGTATCGGCGGGCGTATGAAGAAGCGTTTGATTGACGCTGGTATCTGGACGGTTGAGGCTTTGTGGGATGCTCAGCCTAAACACTTGAGGGCCTTGTGGGGCAACGTAACAGGTGAGCGCTTTTGGTACGCCTTGCATGGCTATGATGTGCAAGCAGACCCTACCCAGCGGGCAATGTTTGGACATGGCCGTGTACTGCCGCCCGAATGGCGTGACTTTGACCACGCTTTTGATGCTGCGCGGTTGCTGACCATCAAGGCGGCCCGAAGGCTCCGGCGTGGAGGATATATAGCCGACACCTTTGGACTCTGGCTCAGCATGCGGGATGATAGCTGGTCTGCTCAGATACATTTGGGCGGTGCCAACGATGATGCATCGGCTGTGAAAGCCCTTTCGCAGCTTTGGAAGCGTGCATGTGCTGAATTGCCTGCCAGCCTTCGTATCATTCGCTTGCACGTAGCGCTTTACCACCTGACCCCTGTAGGGTCCAAGCAGTTTGATATTTTTCAGCGGGATGATGCTGTCCGCGCCAAATGGACTTCCATTTGTGATGCAATGGATAAAGTAAACAGCCGATATGCCAAAACCATTGTCAGCATGGGGCCGTGGAGCCCGCCACCTGGTGGTTATGCCGGTGGGAAGATCGCTTTTAGCCGCGTTCCCGATATGGAGGACTTTTGGTGACTTCTTTGCAGCTAATTGATTACAAAGATGGTTATCGGTTCCGCGTGAAATGCAGCGGCTGCGGGTATGGCTGGTACGCTGAGCCGAAGGAACTGCTAGAGCATTTTGAAACACATGAGCGCATGTATCTCGATGAAGTGGCAAAGGTGTTGTGGTGTAAGTCATGCTACACCAGCCAAGCGATAATCACGCCGATCATAATTATGCCAACCCACCACTTTGTGGGCGGCATGGCATAATTATGTCGGATTGCACTTATATTTATCCGCAATCACACTCATCGCCTTGTTTGGATCACATTAGGTACATCTATCCATGTACTCAAACTCAGATTATTCGCCAATGAAATCACTTTATTTGCAACTGGATCGCAATCGTCGGGATGAAACTCACAATAATTGGGGTATCGCGCCCATTTCCTCGAAAAGTTCACTTAGATAGAATAATCTTAATTAATACAAACACTTACATGATAATCACGTAAAGAAGGAAAATTTGAAGATGAATGAAATTCAGGTGTGTAAGCGTACTCGCCGAAGGACCCAAATAGCCATAGAGCAGATCTTAGGAAACGGTCACCCTACCAGACTAGTCTTTATCGGATTTTCTCTGTCATAATGTTCATTCAAGGTGACGCTGAAGTGAAATCGAGTATCAACCTTCGCCCCGCTCCCATTTTGCATAATAAGGACCAGCGGGGGCATTTGAACAGAAATTTACGGTTCTGAGGTCTGAGGTAGCGGTAAAGCCGTAATTGTTTGCTCGAAACCGCAGTTTCCGCCTACCGCGGCCGCGGGTTTAGCTCCAGTCGGTGTTCGGTTAGATTCAGATACTCCGGGTTCTCACGACACACCCATTCCATGACCTGACCTGGCGGATCCGGATGCTGTGAAAATGCCCCCGCTGGTCCAATTTAGAAAAAATCTTGGCATCGGCGCCAATAAATAAGGCTTCAGCTACAATCACGTCGCAGAGTGATTGTAACGACACGTTCTTGCTGACGTTGCGGGAGAAACGCAGAGTCCTTGTGGCAAGGTTGGAGCAGCAAAAGACTAGCTTGAGTGATTTCAAGCGTGAGAACAGACTAAGCAAAAGAAGATCAATTCGCGAGTATATGGACGTGGCCGCTAAGAAAAGGGACCACAAGATGCTTGGGCGTCTTAGGAAGGGTGATGAGATCCTACGGATGCACGACGAGGCAAGAGATGAATTGAGTGCCGTGAATGCACAAATCGAAGAGCATTTAGGTGAATATCCAGTCAATGAACGCGCAATTATTAACTGTTTGCAGCAACAGTATCCTGAAATATACGCATCAATCCTTGAAGGATTGCGCCCGCGAAACGATAAGATCCTGGATTGAAGGAAAGTACTTACAAAAATGGCCGTCAGTACTAATCAAGCGAAGGTTCAATTTGAACATTTCCTGCTCACAGTGATTGACGAGGTGAAGGCTGCTAGTAATGAAGAGAAAAGACAGTGCGTCGTAACGCGGGAGGATGTGAAAGAAGTGCTAGGGTAACTTCAAAGACGGGCATTGCCGGTAGTGTCCGCTTTTCCGTGTAAGTGACCGTTCGGTAGTGTCCGCTTTTCCGTGTAAGTGACCGTTCATGCATTTCCTTCTTCAATATATTGAAGAAGGAAATCTCTCGGGAAACAGGACGGCGAACTGGTTCAGGGCCTGCTTCCATGTTCTCGGTGG
>Ga0316208_1001870_pt1 | contig 18498 bp, 18 predicted proteins | sample 3monopyrite_MG_FD_204944 | JGI IMG/M metagenome (GOLD analysis project Ga0316208, IMG submission 204944) | Microbial mat bacterial communities from mineral coupon in-situ incubated in ocean water Damariscotta River, Maine, United States -... | ecosystem: Environmental > Aquatic > Marine >...
GAGTATCCTTTGGCAGTAAAGCGGATCAGAGCGGCGATCATCGAATGCGAAAAACGGGGCATCCTGGGCGATTCGGTCATGGGGAGTCAGTTCAGCTTCAAGCTTGAAGTTCGAGAGGGAGCCGGAGCATTCATTTGCGGCGAAGAGACGGCGCTGATTCATTCGCTTGAAGGGCATCGCGGTAGTCCACGGTTGCGTCCTCCTTTCCCAGCAGAAAGTGGTCTTTGGGAAAAGCCGACGTTGATCAACAACGTCGAAACATTCTCGATGATTTCCTGGATCATCAGACACGGCGGCAGTGAATTTGCCAAGCTTGGCACCGAAAAGAGCAAAGGAACCAAGGTCTTTGCGTTGGCGGGAAAAGTCAAAAATGGAGGACTGATCGAAGTTCCAATGGGAGTGACGATCCGCCAGGTTGTCGAGGAGATTGGCGGCGGAGTGGAGGAAGGTCGCCAGTTCAAAGCGGTGCAGATTGGTGGTCCCTCGGGGGGCTGCGTCCCTGCTGATTTGGCGGATACTCCGATCGACTACGAATCGCTGTCAGCAGTTGGGGCGATTATGGGAAGCGGCGGCCTGGTCGTTCTGGATGATGCTGATTGCATGGTTGATATTGCCCGCTATTTCCTCAAATTCACCCAGGATCAGTCGTGCGGAAAATGCACCTTCTGTCGCGTTGGTACCAAACGGCTGCTCGATATTCTTGAGCGGCTGTGCATCGGCAAGGGACGTAAAGGAGATTTAGAGCAACTTGAAGAACTCTCGAAAATGGTGGGGGCGGGCAGTATCTGCGGTCTGGGTAAAACCGCTCCCAACCCGGTCCTTTCAACACTGAAATACTTCCGAAAAGAGTATGAAGCACACATCGCTGGATATTGTCCAGCCGGGAAATGTACCGAAATGATCGATTACCGCATCAACGATGCCTGCATCGGCTGCACGCTTTGCTCTCAGCACTGCCCGGTCGATGCGATTCCGCTGACCCCTTATAAACAACACACGATCAACATGGGCCTGTGTACGCGATGTGATACGTGTTATCAGGTTTGTCCCGAAGACGCCGTCTTCATTGCCTCGGATCCGAAATAAGGTTACCAGCAGTGGTTAAAATCAAGATAGACAATCAGGAAATAGAAGTTCCGGCCGGAAGCAACCTCATTGAAGCAGCCGAGAAAATCGGAATTGAAATTCCGACTCTCTGTTATCTCAAAGGCTACGAACCGTCTACTTCCTGCCAGGTTTGCACCGTAAAAGATAGTCGCTCGGGAAGGTTAATTCCTGCTTGTGGAACCAAGGTTGTCGAAGGGATGGAAATCGAATGCGAAACCGAAGAGATTACCACCGTCCGCCGTACGGCGTTGGAACTGCTGATGAGTGAGCACGTGGGCGATTGTCGGGCTCCCTGCGACTTCGCCTGCCCGGCACACATGGATATTCCGCTGATGCTGCAACAAATTGGCGATCAGGAATTGCGGGATGCAATAATCACCGTCAAAGAAGATATCGCCATCCCTGCGATTCTGGGGCGGGTCTGTCCGAAGCCGTGCGAGAAAGGTTGCCGACGCAAAGGGGCAGATGGACCTGTTGCCATCTGTGATCTCAAACGCTTCGTAGCCGATGAAGATCTGGCGACCGATAACCCTTACCTGCCTCCCTGCAAACCGGATAGTGGAAAGAGTGTTGCGGTGGTCGGTTCCGGACCGGCTGGTTTGGCGGCTGTTTATTATCTCAGACGCGCCGGACACGCCTGCACGTTAATTGAAGCACGGGAAGAGCTTGGCGGGCGGTTGCGTATTGAAGAAAGTGAACAGGACCTGCCACGAAATATACTCGATGCAGAAATCAACCAGATCGTTCGTCTGGGCATCGAACTGCGAACCGAAACAGCGATCAACGAGAAAGATCAACTTGTCGATCTTTGTGAGGAGTTCGACGCGGTCTTACTGGCAATCGGCAAAGTTTCGAAAGAACAGGTTGAAGCTCTAGGGTTACGGGCTGCTCGCAAAGGGATCGATGTTGACAGGGAAACCTACTCCACAAACCGCCGATCTGTTTTTGCTGCCGGCAACGCATTGCGGAGCAAAGGGCTGGTCGTACGAAGTGCGGCTGATGGAAAAGAAGCGGCCTTTATTATTGATCAGTTTGTTTCAGGGAAAAAGAATCTTAGCCTTGGCTACGGATTTTCATCGCGGCTCGGTCGTGTTGAATCGGGTGAAATCAACGAATTCCTGGCCGGTTCGACAACTGTTGATCGTGCTGTTCCGGAGCTTGGAACGGACTACGAAAAAGAGGAAGCAGCCGAGCAGTCGAGCCGCTGTTTTGATTGCACCTGCTCCAGTCACGGCAGTTGCAAGCTCGAACATTGGTGTGAATTTTACGGGGCGAACCCGAACCGCTTCCCACGAGAACGCCGTCCTTACGAAGTTGTCGGGCGAGAATCATCAGTCCTGTTCGAGCCGGGAAAATGTATTAAATGCGAACTGTGCATCAAAATTGCAGAAGCAGCCAGCGAGCCGCTGGGGTTAGCTTTTGTCGGTCGCGGATTCGATGTGGAAGTGACCGTTCCGTTCGAAGGAAAAATGGATGAAGGATTGTCGAAAGTAGCAGCCGAGTGCATCAAAGCATGCCCCACCGCAGCACTCTCGTTCGCAGAAAAACGCCGCCCGGCAGTAATCGTTCAACTCGACATTCCAGTCGCCGCGCTGGAAGTGAGCCAATCAGAAAAATGAGACGATGAAAGATAAACCCGAATTGCCTGAAACTTATTTAGTTCCGGTTGATCCAAGTTAGGATGCGAGGCCTTCTTTGATGCGTAGTCGTTTGATTGTAGCCTGTTCGTTGGCGGTATTATCAATGTTGCTTATTGCGGCATATTGGACGTTTTCGAATGAGTCAGAGCAGATTGCTGGAAAACGAAATACAGAATTTTCTCGGAAGGCGATTGCGGAAGAACAGCTTATTACGGAGTCGTATCTTTCAGAAACCCAGCACGAGGTGAAGCTGCCTGATCTGGAGAAGATTAAACGGTTGCTCGCTGACGGCTCACCTGTTGAACGTCTCTTCGCAGCTCGCGATCCTCGTCTTCGAACGCAAATGCTTCAACGTGAAGGGGGTTCCAAGCAAACCGAATCCGCCGTGCAGCGTGGTCTTCGTTGGCTAAGCAGACACCAAAGCGACGATGGGAGTTGGAGTCTGGATCGTTTTTACGTCGGGAAAAATTGCAACTGCGGTGCGACATCTCGATTGAACAGCGATTCTGCCGCAACGTCACTGGCATTGCTTGCCTATCTTGGTACAGGCCAAACTCATCGAACCGAACGTGAGCGAACCAATATTTTGAAGGGACTCAACTGGCTGCTCGGTCACCAGAAGCCGAATGGTGATTTAAGAGCCGTTTTGGATCGTCCAGCAGGCATGTATGCTCATGCTCTGGCAACGATTGTTCTTTGCGAAACGCTCGCTATCAGTGGCGATAAGGAGTTGCGAGCACCGGCTCAAAATGCAATCGATTTTCTTATTGCTGCTCAGCATCCTTCTGGAGGTTGGCGATATCGACCGCATGATCAGGGTGATACAAGCGTGACAGGCTGGCAACTCTCTGCGATCCAGGCGGCGCAGACAGCGAAGTTGTTGGTTCCCCAGGAAACGATGGACCGAGCTGCAAGCTTTCTCAATACCGTCCAAAATGATGATGGCACCCGGTATGCCTACCAACCGGGCCGCGAGGCAACCGAAGTGATGACAGCCGAGGCTCTACTTGCGAGAATACATCTTGGGTGGGGCATTGACGATCCGCGCCTGCAACAAGGAGCCAATTTCCTCATAACGAACCATCTGCCCAATCTTAAGACGCCCAACATTTACTATTGGTATCATGCGTCGCAGTTGTTTCACCATGTTGGCGGGCAACCGTGGGAACAGTGGAATCAGCAGATGCAAAAGATCCTGATCGAAACTCAAATCACAACTGGTCATGGAACTGGCAGTTGGACTCCGGGAGGACATTACGACGCCATTGGCGGAAGGCTTTACGCAACAGCACTTGCTATTTGCATTCTGGAAACCTATTACCGACACGCACCGTTATCACGTACAATCGATTTTGACTGAGTGGAACCGCTTCATTTCGAAACAGAGTCATCAGCCCGGCTGATTGAACCATCGGGGTTGAACCTGATTTTGGCTGGTCTTTTGGGAGGCCAGGAATTCCACAGCGAAGCGACCACCAGAAGTGTCAGTCCCACGTAGAAGGCAACCGGCCAGGTAAAGACGAATTTGCTAACCATCAGAAGAGTTGCTCCCAGTAACCCGAGAACAAACAGACCGTATTTACTGCGTCGTCTTGCCCTGATGAGAAGTCCGCCAAGCGAAAATGTTAAACAGATTGCCGTCAACGGGAAGAGGTAGACTGTCTCCATTAAAAACGCCAGTCCCATCGAGCTGATCAGCCCGGCATAGGCAGGCATCTGGCAGGGACACGCCAGCCTGGGCAGCAAAGCAACCACAACTGCCGGTGTGGCACTCAAAAAATCACGCCATCGCGTCGATGAGTCTTGGTCTTCCATTCCGTTTGGTCCCGTGGTTTGGTCAAAATCAACATTGCCCACTCAAAATCGACAGAAAAAATCTCACCATTCAAAGAACGTACAGATTCAAGCCTTCCCATTGAATTGTTATCAATAGTAGAGAGTTGGGCAAGTACCCCGACTACTGCAATTTCAGTAATTATACTTTAACAAACTTAACCCGGATAAACCGGAACCAAACAAGTTATGGGAACCTCTATTTATCCAAAAGGAGTACAGACATTCTTGTCTGTTTCGTTTGAGCATGTTGTATCGTAGGCAGACTCCGAATGTCTCCCCTGCGTTCAAACTGTTTTTGAATGAATAAAAGGTTAAACCTTAAAGAACCACGAAAGAAACGAAAAACACGAAAAACACGAAAGAAGAGACAATCATTCGTTTAACGGCAAGCCGAAGACGACTGCGTCAACAGGGCTGCTTGATGTGAAGGTGCCGAACCGCGAATAAACGTGAATTTTCGCGAATTTTTTTCAGTCATCGTATCTGTTCTTTTTCCTGTTCTTTGAGTCGCCGCGACTTTGGGTGAAACATTTTTCCATATTTTCTCTTTTTTTTGTTTTGCCTCAGTTTGTAGCGGACCCTACAATATCGCTGAATCGTTACAAAAAGTCTTAAAATTACTGGCACATAGAATCCGGTAGAGTCAGCAAAATTGAATCCACCCCGTTCAGAAGACACAACAGTGGTGATCTGCTACAATCTTACTGAGCGATTCTGATCCTTGCTTGAGGAGGGGCGTTTGTATGATTAGGGATATCACAGAGCCTGGCGGAACATGGGGCAAAATTCACCAATCTGGAGAAGAAGTGACAGGTAGGGTTGCTGCGGTTCGGGGAAGCATTGTGGATGTATTTTTCCCGAGCAACCTGCCACCCATTGGTCGCGAATTGAATACGCTTGCAGATCACTCAATTGTTTTAGAAGTTGCATCCCAACTCGATTCCGAAACGGCTCGCTGCATCGCATTGCAAACGACCAAAGGATTGGCCAGAGGTGTTCTCGTCCTTGATACACAGCATCCTTTAAGAGTCCCTGTAGGTAATGTTTTACTGGGACGAATGTTGAATGTTTTCGGTGATGTTGTTGATGGCGGTCCTTCTTTGGGGGATCAGTCACAGCTTCAATATTGGCCGACCGTGCGACCTCCTTTGGAATTGTCTTCGCGAGTTGCGAAATCAGATGTTTTTGAGACCGGCATTAAAGTGATTGATTTACTTTCGCCTTTAGAGCGGGGCGGAAAAGCGGGTCTGTTTGGTGGTGCGGGAGTAGGAAAGACAGTATTAATTACCGAACTGATCCATAATGTGGCTGGGGAACATGAAGGAGTCAGTCTGTTTTGCGGAATTGGCGAACGCTGCCGGGAGGCAGAAGAATTGCATCGGGAAATGCAGGCAGCAGATGTTCTTAAAAATGCGGTGATGGTGTTTGGGCAAATGAACGAACCTCCCGGTGCCCGGTTTCGCGTTGGTCATGCAGCCTTGACGATGGCTGAGTATTTCAGAGATGTACAGCAAAAGGATGTGCTACTTCTCATCGATAATGTGTTTCGCTTTATCCAGTCTGGAACCGAAGTTTCGGGATTGATGGGACGGCTTCCTTCGCGAGTTGGGTATCAGCCGACTCTTGCGACAGAACTTGCAGAACTGGAGGAACGAATTTGCTCGTCCAGTCACGGAGCAATCACTTCGGTTCAGGCGGTTTATGTTCCCGCAGACGATTTCACTGATCCCTCTGCTGTTCATACCTTTTCACATTTATCGTCTTCGATTGTTCTATCTCGCAAGCGGGCAGGGGAGGGATTATATCCTGCGGTGGACCCCTTATCTTCGGGGTCAAAAATGCTTGTTCCTCAAATTGTTGGCGAGCGACACGCACATCTTGCACGAGAAGTCCGAAAAACGTTGGCGCAATATCAGGAATTGAAAGATATTATTGCAATGCTTGGTCTGGATGAACTTTCTCGGGAAGATCGCCGAATCGTTAATCGCGCCCGCAGGCTGGAACGATTTATGACGCAACCTTTTTTCACAACAGGGCAGTTTACCGGTTACGAAGGACGTATCGTTTCGCTAGCCGAGACACTTCAGGGGACTGAGCGAATTTTGAAGGACGATTTTTATGACTGCCCCGAACAGGCTTTGTATATGATTGGCTCGATTGATGATGTCAAATTGAAAGCGGGGGCAGGATCATGAGTGAGCTCGCAAATGATTCCATGTTGTTAAGGATTATGGTTCCTGATGCAGTCATTTTGGAACAGAAGGTGACGAAGTTAACAGCAGAGTCAAGCGAGGGGCGTTTCTGTCTCAAACCTCGACACTGCGATTTCGTTACAGTGCTTTCTGCTGGATTATTGTCCTATACACTGCCCTCAGAAAATCCAGAAAAACAGACGACCATTTATGTTGCAGTCAATGCAGGTATCCTGGTGAAACATCAGGAGGAAGTAATGGTTTCTGTCCAGGAAGCGGTAATAGGCAGAGAACTGGGAGAACTTGAAAAATTAATTCAAGAACGTTTTGAAGTGACTGATGAGCGGATGCGACTTGCTCGCTCAGCGGTTGCGCGTCTGGAATCCGATTTTCTTCGTCGATTATTGAGTTTGGAGGATTGATCAGGATGCCCGAAAATAGTCCGTTAGAACGATCACAAAAACAGTTTCAAAAACAAGTTGGACGAGCCGAGCAGCGTCACCTGACTGCCCGGAAAAACCGAAATCGTTCGGTCTGGTTTGGACTGGGAACCTTTGGCGTGATCGGTTGGTCTGTTGTCACGCCCACGTTGGTGGGAGTGGCAATTGGCTGGTGGATTGATCGAGCCTATCCGAGTCATTACTCGTGGACATTGATGCTCATGTTCTGCGGTTTAGCGATAGGATGCGTGACCGCCTGGCAATGGATTATGTCCGAAAGTCAACATGATGATCCAAGCAAATAGCAGGCTGAAATTTACATCTGAGCCTGCAAGAAGGAATTTAATCAATGTTTGAAATTCTAATTTTAACCTTGAAAACATACGGTCCGAGCCTGTTTGGTGGTTTGGGGATAGGCTTGCTTTATTTTTATTGGATGCGTTGTTCAATCCGCATCGCTGTCCAAAAGGAACACGCATTTGGCTGGTTGATCTTCTTTACCCTGCTTCGATTGGTCTGTATTGCCACTCTCTTATATGCTGTCATTCAACAGGGGCTGGGAATGCTCGTTTGCTTTATGATTGGTTTCACCGCAGCCCGACTCATTCTGGTGAGTTTAGCTGTTGAGGAAACTGAGGAGAACAAGCATGCTGTTTGATCCCGATAACACGATCTATTTTCGTCTGGGGGGATTCCCGATCAATGCAACGATTGTGAATTCACTTTTGGTCACAGCATTTCTGACGCTTGGTTCGTTGTTGATGTCGCGGCGTTTGAAACATAGCGGCTCGATTTCTCGCTGGCAGCATGTGCTGGAACTGGCTGTTGTCACGATTCGCAAGCAGGTCCGAGACATCAGTACTCAAAACCCAGAGCCTTATCTTGCCTTTGCAGGAACACTGTTTCTGTTTATTATCTTTAGTAATTTACTGGTGGTGGTTCCCGGTTTTCAGCCGCCCACGGCTTCGCTTTCAACCACGGCTGCGCTGGCAACGTGTGTCTTTTTTGCTGTTCCCTTTTTTGGTATTTCCAAGCAGGGCTTGCGTAATTATCTAAGGCAGTATTTGCAGCCAACCGTAATAATGTTGCCCTTTAATGTTATTGGGGAACTGTCTCGAACGCTCGCACTTGCGGTTCGATTGTATGGTAACATGATGAGTGGAACGGTGCTGGCAGCCATTCTTGTCGGTTTCGTCCCCTTGTTTGTTCCGGTACTCATTAATTTGCTGGGACTGCTGACGGGGATTATCCAGGCTTATATATTTGCAGTTCTGGCGGTTGTGTATATCGCTTCGGCGACTGCTGCCCACGCACGAAAGGCGACTCTCCCAGGCAACACATCCGAAGAACCTGGGAATACGTTAACGATATCCAATTCTGTTGAGTCTATTGATTCCGCGGAATAATCACTGTTTTCGAAAGGAGAAGGAGAAATAATGGATCACGAAACTTTAATCGAAGTGGCTTCGATTGTGATGGCTGGTTTCACAATCGCGATTGGTTCAATTGGACCTGCACTAGGAGAAGGCCGTGCGTTGGCACAGGCACTTACGGCAATCGCACAACAACCCGATGAGGCAAATACAATCACACGAATCTTATTTGTGGGGATGGCAATGGTGGAATCGACCGCCATTTATTGCTTTGTTATTTCAATTATCCTGCTTTTTGCCAATCCGTTTGTAGCGATAGCAACGGGCAGTTGAATTGAGCATCAAAGTATAAAACTCTTGAATTGTTAGCATCCCAGCACGGCTGGCCTGTTCTGACCGCCGTAACCAAAACCGTATTTTCAAAAATTTGCAAACTGTTTACAAACTTTTAACGTTAGTCATATGAATATCCCCAACGATACATGGTTTACTTACTCGGCTCAGATTATTAATTTTCTGATCCTTGTGTGGCTGTTGAGACGTTTTTTATATCGACCTGTGTTACAGGCTATAGAAAAACGAGAGCAGGGGTTTACCCTGCGTGAAAAGGAAGCAAGCAAGGTGGAAGCAGAGGCATTAGAGCTTCTGGAAGATTACCATCAGCGACTCAGCGCACTGGAGAATTCTCGTGAAACAATGATGGCACAGGTGAGTGAAGAAGTGACTGGGTGGAAACGCGAGCAGATTGAACAGGCAAAAGAGGAAGTTGCAGAGGCTCGCCAGCGATGGCACAGTGCCTATCAACGAGAGCGTGAAAGAATTCTGCGAATCATGAAGGAACGCGTTGGTACCGAAGTGCAGGAAATGGCCAAAATCCTGTTGCGAGAACTGGCCAACTGCGAACTGGAAAGTGTCATGATCGACGTTTTTCTTAAACACTTTGCTGAATCCCCGGAAGGATTATCACGATTTGAAAAATCGATGATGCCCGATCACCGACTACGCATCCGATCTGCTTTTCCAATCAGTGAGGACTCTCAGAAACGGATTATGAACTTGTTGAATGAGCAATCGGAGAGACCTTCTGGCTTTATTGATAAGTGTGAACTGAAAATTGATCCCGATCTGATTTGCGGTATCGAATTAGTTTACGGCGATCACCGCTGGTCCTGGAGTCTTGCTCAATCGCTTGATGAATTAGAGCATCATTTGGAATCACTGTTAAATTCCGGGGCGGCTCAACCTAATCTGGCAGGAGAAACCTCAGCATGAAAGAAGACAATGTTGATGCCACTCAAGTTGATGCCACTCAATATGTCGCTCAGATCCTTTCCCCTCATCAACAAATTCTGAGTGAATATCACAAATTATTGCGAGCTGAGGAGATTGGGATTGTTTCCCGTGTTGATCGGGGAACCGTTTCAGTAACGGGACTTCCCAATGTTTGCCTGGATGAGTTGATCGAATTTTCTCATGGTTCGTTCGGTCTTGCTTTTAATTTGGATCGCGATGAAGTTGGCGTGATCCTGCTGGATCAATCGAGCGAGCTTGAATCGGGTGACGATGCGTTACGAACTTATCGGCAATGTGACGTTCCGGTTGGGGAAGATTTACTTGGTCGAGTGATTGATCCCCTTGGACGGCCCAAAGATCGGCGAGGTCCGCTACAAGCATCGCTGCGCAGGCCGGTGGAGTCTGCTGCTCCTCCCATTATTAATCGGGCACCAGTGACGGTTCCTCTGCAAACCGGACTGAAGGTGGTTGATGCGTTAATTCCTATCGGGCGTGGCCAACGGGAACTGATTTTAGGTGACCGTCAAACAGGCAAAACCTCCATTGCTGTCGATACCATTATTAATCAACGAGACAATAATATTATCTGTATCTACTGCGCCATCGCACAAAGAGCGTCCGCGGTTGCAAACGTTATTGATCGGCTGGAGATGAATCAGGCACTCGATTATTCGGTTGTACTGGTTGCAGAAGGGGATTCGCCTCCCGGATTACAGTTTATTGCGCCCTACGCAGCGACCGCAATTGGGGAGTATTTTATGGAACAGGGACGAGATGTTTTAATCGTGTATGACGACCTGACAGCCCACGCTCGCGCGTACCGAGAACTCTCCCTGCTTCTTCGCCGACCCCCTGGACGTGAAGCTTTTCCGGGGGACATTTTTTTTGTGCATTCTAGACTGCTGGAGCGTTCGACGCATCTGCGGGAAGAATTGGGAGGAGGCTCTTTGACCTCGCTCCCAATTGCAGAAACAGAAGCTCAGAATGTGGCGGCTTATATTCCCACCAATTTAATTTCCATTACCGATGGACAGGTTTACCTTTCTCCCGATTTATATCAGAAGGGGATTTTGCCTGCTGTTGATGTCGGGAAATCGGTCTCACGCGTCGGTGGAAAAACTCAATTGCCAGCCTATCGGCGAGTCGCAGGCGATCTACGGCTCTATTATTCTCAGTTTGGAGAACTGGAGGCTTTTTCCCGGTTCAGCACCCGGCTGGATAAAGAAACACGACGGACACTGAATCGCGGGCGTCGCGTTCGGGAAATTCTAAAGCAATCAGAAGGCTCACCTCTGGCTGTTACCTCGCAGATTGCCTCTCTGCTGGCGGTGACACAAGGAATTCTTGATAAAGTCGAGTTAGAAAAAATCGCGATCCTCGAACCCTTATTGCACGAAGCCGTGTTCAGTCAACTTCCAGAGATTTGCCTTGGTATTGAACGAGGAGAAGAATTGACTTCAGAAGATCTGGAAACTCTGATTTCGACTTTGCAACAGTCCGTACCAAGAGAGTTTATCACCCTATGATTTTACTGGAAACGATGAAACGACAGATCCGTTCTGCGGAACAGATGCAATCAATTGTGCATACGATGAGATCATTTGCAGCAGTCAATATCAGGCAGTACGAATTGGCTGCCCAGGCGAGCGAAGATTATTTGAAAACGGTTATGAAGGGGCTTGAGATGCTGCGTTGGCTGCATCCACAAAAAGAAAAATTTGCAGGTACGGCTTCGGACCAATCGGTAGGGATCATCGTCTATGGATCCGACCAGGGGATGTGTGGTTCCTTCAACGAACAAATTACGTCCTACACCCATGAAATAATATCGACTCAGCTAGACAAGAAGCGGGTCCATCTCCAGGTTGTTGGCTCTCGGGCGGCTGACTTGATGAGTGATCATGGTTACGAAATCGATACCCTGTATGAAGTTCCCAGTTCGGTGAATGGTATTTCAAATTTGACACTCGATCTCCTTCCCAATATTGAAGCCTGGCTGCGCGAGTATCGCCTTGGAACATTAATTCAGTTTCATAATATTCGAATTCGTAAAGCAGGCTGGCACCCGAGTCATTCGAAAGTTCTCCCTTTTGATCTGGACGAAGTTCTTCCCAAGCGATCCTCACGGTGGAACTCTCGCTCGCTGCCGATGATTACCATTGACCCGGAAAACCTGTATTCTGAATTGGTACATCAATATTTATTTGTGATGCTTTATCGAGCCATTGCGAATTCTCTGGCAGGGGAAAATGCAAGCCGAATTGCTTCGATGCAAGCTGCCGAGAAAAACATCAACGAGCGGTTGGAAGAATTACAGAAGGCCTACCAACTTGGAAGACAAGAGGCCATTACGGAAGAACTGTTAGATGTCATAACGGGGTTTGAAGCATTACAGGAAGAGTTCTGATTTCAGATACCTTCAGCAAATACGGGGAAACTGGCTTCCAACCGGTTCATCAATCGGTTGTTCGATACCGAGAATACGCCGGATTGTTACCGGGGCCGATTTGCTCGCTTGCACCTCACCAATAATAGTTGCTTCTTTTGAAACATCTGATTCCCTGAGTGCTTGAATTGCTTTATCTGCGTCTTCTTTATGAACGGCAAGTAACATCGTTCCTTCACAGGCACTAAAGAGTGGATCTAAGCCTAATAACTCACAGACGGATTGGGTTTGCCTGGCAACGGGTAATTTTTCTTCGTCAATCGTCAGGCTTTTTCCACTTGATGCAGCCCATTCGTGTAAAACCGTTGCCAGTCCTCCGCGTGTTGCATCTCGCATGGCTCGAATGGAAACACCTGCCCGCAGCAGTTTATTAACAGGATCACGTAGCGGTTGGCAATCGCTTTGAGGAGGCGGTTTGAAGCCGAGTTCTTCACGAGCTGAAAGTATTGCAATTCCATGCCGCCCAATAGAACCGGTAACAATTAACTGATCGCCCGGCTGCAACTTTTGTGGATCAAGTTGAAGTGATTCGAAAGGGATACCGACGCCCGTGGTGTTGATATAAAGACCATCAGCCGCTCCACGAGGTACAACTTTGGTATCCCCGGTCACAATTTTGATCTCTGCCTGTTGAGCTGCACAAGAAATACTTGAGAGGATTTCAGTCAAGACTTTTACTGAAAAACCCTCTTCAATAATGAACGATAACGTTAACCATTGAGGGTCTGCCCCGCTGACGAGCAAATCGTTGACCGTGCCGTTAATAGCTAAATAGCCAATATCACCCCCCGGAAAAAACAATGGAGTTACCACATAACTGTCGGTAGAAAAGTGGATTCGATTTTGCGGCAGGTCGATGATCGCAGCATCATCCTGAGAGCTGGTCGCAGATTTTCCCAAACCTGGCAAAATGATATCTTCAATCAATTGCCGCGACAACAAACCTCCTTCACCATGTGCCAGAGTGATGATTTTATCTTTTGAATTCAAAGGGAGAGGACAACTTCCAGTCCAGGGGCGATCTGTCATAGGTTTCTTATTCACAAAAAATCCTGAGTAATATTTTCAGAAGGTTTTCACAACAAAGAGGGGAAACATTTTCAATATCAGATCATTTAGGCTCTTATCAATAAAATGCTGCGCAAAAGTGGCAGGATTTTATTGATGAATCGTAGGTTAGGCTTTCCAGCCTGACACGAATTGCGCTGATCTTTCAAAGAATAAAACAGCGATCACTGTCAACCAGAGAGTAAATCTCATGGATGCCACATTCGTCAGGCTGGAAAGCCTAACCTACTTTTGTTCCGGCTTGTCCGGGTTAGGAATAGTCCTTAGTGAAAGTGTTATTTCGGTAGCGATAATACGCAGCACAAGCCCCTTCGCTCGAGACCATGGGAGCACCGAGTGGGGTTTGTGGTGTGCATTGATTTCCAAATGCTGAACATTCTGAAGGTTTGATTGTTCCTGTGAGAATTTCACCACTTCTGCAGTCCGTTTGAATTTCCTGTTGGTCATCATCTGAGAGTGAGAATTTTATTTCTGCATCGCAGGATGCCCATTCAGGTTTCAGGCAAAGGCCCCCATTGGGAATAACCTGCATGCCTCGCCACTGCCTGTTTGTGACATCAAAAATCTGTTCGCAGATTTGACGGGCAGAATGATTTCCATTCCGTTTTACAGCCCGTGGATAACAGTTGATCAGATTTGCTTGCTGTTGCTCTAATTGTGTGACAACTTCAAGGATGCCGACCAGCAAATCGGTCGGCTCAAATCCAGTGACTGCAACAGGCATCTGAAATTGTTCGACAAAACCTGCATATTCTTCGAAACCGGTTAAGGTGCAAACATGCCCTGCTGCCAGGAATCCCTGCACTCGATTCTGTTTCGATGATGCGAGCAGTTTCATTGCAGGCAACACGCAAACATGACTACACAAAACGCTGAAGTTTTTTACTTCCAATTGAGCAGCCTGCAAGATTGCAATTGCAGTTGCGGGAGCTGTGGTTTCAAATCCAACAGCCAGGAACACAACTTCCTGCTCAGGATTATTCCTGGCTAACTGGACCGCATCCATGGGGGAATAGACTGCCTTCATGTTCCCTTTTTCTGCCTGCGCATCAAGCAAAGAACCATGATTACCGGGAACGCGTAGCATGTCACCAAAGGTTGCAACCAATGTGTGGGGGCGCATCGAAAGGTGAATGGCATTTTGGATTGCAGAGGCTGGTGTAACACAAACCGGACAGCCCGGCCCATGAATCAGTTCTACACATTCAGATAATGCTTCATCAATTCCCGAGCGAAGCAGCGCGTGCGTTTGCCCGCCACAGACTTCCATGATCGTCCACCGCTGAGTCGATAATTCGCGAATGCGGTCCACCAAATGGTGAGCATGTTGGGGGTCTCGATATTCAGTGAGATATTTCAATTCATGTCTCCCCGGTTGAATTAAACAGTTGCTGCAACGTATCGAGTTGCTGTATCGCCGCCTGGGTATCAATCCTGCAGATGGCCATCCCCGCGTGGACAATGACATAATCGCCAATTTCTGCGTCTTCGACACAGGCCATGTGGCAGACTTTCCGCACGCCCTCAAACTCGATTTCAGCCTTCGAGAATAAGGGGGTTCGATCAATCCAGCCAACAACTTTTCCAGGAACTCCCAAGCACATCGTTGTTTTTTCTCCTGCTGCTGTTGGTTTATAAAAAGTGGTAAACCGGAATACCTGGTTTACAAAGTTCGTGCAGCTCCGATTGCCAGTTGCCCTGCTGCCAGGCCGCCATCGTTGATTGGTATTCGTTCTGGAAAAACGACCATTCGAGATGCTTGTTCAAATTTATCAACGATTAACTCAACTAAAACCCGATTTTGAAAACAGCCTCCTGCCAACACAACCGGATATTCTGGGAAATATTCACAGACGCGGAAAATCCCTGAAGCAAACCCGCGGTGAAAGCGGCTCGCCATCAAAGATCGAGGGACTCCTTGTTCATAATCGCTAACAAGTTGTCTGATTACCGGACGCCAGTCGAGTTCGATCATACGATCATTCGTAATAATATCAAAGTCGTACTCGCCGAATTCTTCTTCGCTCACCCGAGATTCCAACAGCATCGCCAGTTGACCTTCATAATTAACTGATCCCTTTCCAAAAACCAACGCGGCAACCCCATCAAACAGGCGACCTGCGCTTGTTGTGGAAAAACTAAAAGATTTACTGTCGAGTGCCTTGCAGACTCCTTCCACCTCATATACTGGTCGATCCGGGAAGAATTGATGGGTCAGAGAAATTGCTTTCTTATCGCCAAAAGTTTCGTGAAGAAGGGAAATAGCAACTCGCCACGGAGTACGAATTGCTGTTTCTCCCCCACACAGCGAGAACGACGAAACAGAAGCAACCCGCTGAAAATCCTGTGCAGTTGTCAGCAGAAACTCCCCTCCCCATACTGTTCCATCAGTCCCCCATCCTGTCCCGTCAAACGCAATTCCTAGAACTCGCTCGTGCAATAAACCATGTTCAATCATTCCTGAAACAATATGAGCATGATGATGCTGAACCCCCTGTAAGTTTTCTGAACGCTGGCGAGCCAAACGTGTTGAATGATAATCGGGGTGAAGGTCGTGAATATATTCAGCGTTTTGAATTCCATAAAGAGAAGTGAGATTATGCAGAGTAGTGTCGTAGTGATCCCGCATCAACAGAGAATCCAAATTACCAATATGGGGACTGAGTATTGCCTGCTGAGTGTTGGAAACCGCAACCGTATTTTTCTGGTGTCCTCCTACCGCAATAAAGTGTTGCTTGTTTTGAATTGGCAGAGAAAGTGGCGCCAATCCTCGGGAAAGTCGAACCGTTATGGCTCGCCCTGCAACAACTCGCAAGACACTATCATCCACTGCATTGAGAATGGGGCGGTTGTGATGCAGAAAACAATCTGCGACATCGCCCAGTCTTTTTTCAGCCTCTTCCACATCAATTGCCAGCGGCTCCCCTTCCCGGTTTCCGCTCGTCACAACCAGCGGTTTGCCGAACAGTTCTGCAATCCAATAATGCAATGCACTGGCAGGCAGCATAATTCCCAGCGTATTTAGTCCAGGAGAGACAGCGGTCGCAATAACTGTATTCGGTTTACTTTGTAGAATCAGAATCGGATTGGCAGAGCTACTTAACAGTGTCCGTTGCGATGAAGAGACCGTAGCGAGTGTTGCAACATCTTCGATGTTTGCAACCATGACTGCTAACGGTTTTTCCCGACGATTTTTTCGCCTACGAAGTATCCTGACGGCTGTTTTGTTTGTTGCATCAACCAGAAGCTGATATCCTCCCAGTCCGCGGATCGCCACAATGCCGCCTTCCTCCAACTTTTGGCAGATAAACTGAATCGCTTCTATGTGATGCGAAACCAGTTTGCCGGATTCGTCCGTTGCCCAGGCTTGGGGACCACATGTTGGGCAGCTAATTGTTTGTGCGTGGAATCGACGGCTATTACTTTGACTGTATTCAAGTTCACAAGCTGGGCACATTTTGAAACTGGTCATTGCCGTTTCACTTCGTTCGTAAGGCATCTTTTTAATGATGCTGTACCGAGGTCCGCAATCGCAACAACTGATAAATAAATCCTGGTAACGTCTGTTGGTCGGAACTTTCGATTCCTGTAGACACCGCTCGCAAATTCCGACATCGACAGGAACCGGCGTGCGGAGTGGTCTGGCATGACTTGTTTTTAATGCCTCGTCTTTTTGAATGATAAACTTTCTCTCTCCGCGGGAAGAAACTTTTTCGCAACGTAGCTGATCAATTCTGGCTGGTTTGGGAAGTGCATCGATTAGCTCGTTTTGAAAACGTTTGATCGCAGCGGGGTCCCCTTCGATGAATATGTGGACGCCATCGGACTGATTGCAAACAGATCCTGCAAGCTGGCATCGCTGCGCCAATTGTGAAATTGCAGGACGGACTCCCAACCCCTGCACATAGCCTGATAAAACCATTTGCAGTGCAATTAAATGATCCTGTTTATCCATCCGTTGCTGATTCATGAAATTTGAACAGACGTCACAAGTTTTTGCCTTTGCTGTTCCAAATATTCACACCATTCAGGAATCCCTTCGGCTGTGATTGCGCTGGTTGTGAAAATATCCAGATTTGGTTGTATCAAACGAGCATCCTCTATCGCGGCTTCCACACGAAAAGGCAAATAGGCAAGCAGATCGATTTTCGTCAGTACCAGCACTTGAGAAGTACGGAACATCTTCGGATATTTGCCCGGTTTGTCATCTCCTTCTGTTGTACTGAGCAAAGAAACTCTCAAATGCTCTCCCAAATCATGGGAGGCCGGACAGACAAGATTCCCCACGTTTTCGATAAAGAGAATATCAAGTTCGGGCTCTCCCAATTCCTGCCAACCTTGTTCCACAAGTGAAATTTCCAAATGACAAGCTCCACCTGTTGTCAGTTGTTTCACTGGAACCAGGGGAGCAAGTCGCTGGGCATCACGATCAGTCGCCAGGTCTCCCACGAGTACCCCTAAACGTAAACGCCCTTCTAATTCCTTCGCCGTTGCTTCAAGCAAACTTGTTTTGCCTGTGCCGGGAGAAGAAACCAAATTGAGAATCAGTGTTCCCTGCCGAGACAATTTCTCGCGAAAAGCGGCTGCTCGTTTTTTCTTTTCTGCCTGAATATCTTGATTCACCCGAATGGCTGTTTTCATAATGACTCCGTCACTCCCATTGGCAATTCTGTTTCTATTGTCACATCAAGCAGTCGAAATGCGTCCCCACCGGTGATGTGAATATTCGACGATCCGCAAGCCGCACATTGAAATCGAAAATCCTGAATCGCAATCGACTTCTTGCAGGAATCACACATTCCCTGCAACGGAACCTCGACAATAATTAAACGACAATCTGAACTCACATATTCTGATGCCAGTAAATCAAAAGCCTCTTGCACAAGAATCTTTTCAACACCGGTGAGTGGGCCTATTTCTATTTTCACTTCCTGTACAGAAGTCGCGTGATGCTGCTCGGCAATATCAGACACCTGCCGCATTAACGATTTGACCAGAGAAAATTCATGCACGATGTATCATTTTCTTGTTTGTGAAGCAGGCATGTCCGATAATTCCTGGGTCACATGATATTCCAAGTGAGGTAAATTGTTTTTAACGGAT
>Ga0316208_1001871_pt1 | contig 18488 bp, 19 predicted proteins | sample 3monopyrite_MG_FD_204944 | JGI IMG/M metagenome (GOLD analysis project Ga0316208, IMG submission 204944) | Microbial mat bacterial communities from mineral coupon in-situ incubated in ocean water Damariscotta River, Maine, United States -... | ecosystem: Environmental > Aquatic > Marine >...
CCTGGGGGCGGATCAGCTATAACTTCCTGTTTTTCTTTGCGGCGCTCCAGTCCATTCCGAAATCGGTTATCGAGGCAGCGGCAATAGACGGCGCGCATTTCTGGCGGCGGTTTTTTACCATCGTGCTGCCGCTTTTGTCTCCGACCACGTTCTTTTTGCTGGTTGTCAATATCGTCTATGCCTTCTTTGAAACCTTTGGCGTTATTCACACCATCACCTCTGGCGGGCCGCAACAATCAACCACAATTCTGGTTTACAAGGTGTTTTCAGACGGGTTCGTGGGCCAGGATCTCGGCTCTTCGGCGGCGCAATCGGTCATCCTGCTGCTGGTTGTCGGCGCGCTTACGGTTTTCCAGTTCAAATTTATCGAGCGGAGGGTGCACTATTGAGCGACACCGTGAAACCCGCCGCAAAACAACCCGCACCGGGCATGGTTGAAAAGCGCGGTGCCAACCTGTGGCTGGCCCATGCGATCATGATTTTCGGTCTTTTGGTCGTGTTTTTCCCGATCTGGCTGGCCTTTGTGGCCTCGACCGTAACGCAGCCGGAAATTGTCAGCCCGCCGATGCCGCTTTGGCCGGGCGACCAGTTTTTTAACAACTATAAAAAGGCGCTGTTTTCGGGCGTCAATGTGCCGGTGGCCACCATGCTGTTCAACAGCCTTGTCATGGCGGTCGGAATCGCGGTCGGCAAGATCATCATCTCGCTGCTCTCGGCATTTGCGATTGTTTATTTTCGCTTTCCCGGTAAAAAAATGTTCTTCTGGCTGATCTTTATCACCCTGATGCTGCCTGTCGAAGTGCGGATTGTCCCGACCTATGAGGTGGTTGCGGGCTTTGGTATGCTCAACAGTTATGGCGGGTTGATCTTTCCGCTGATCGCCTCGGCCACGGCCACCTTCCTGTTTCGCCAATTCTTTATGACAGTGCCGGATGAACTGGCCGAGGCCGCACGCGTAGACGGGGCAAAGCCGATGCGGTTTTTCTGGGATATCCTCTTTCCGATGAGCCGCACAAACATTGCCGCGCTTTTTGTTATCCTCTTCATCTATGGCTGGAACCAGTATCTCTGGCCGCTGCTCATCACCACAGACCCCGAAATGAATACCATTGTCATGGGCATCAAGCAGATGTTCCCTTCCGGCGATGATGTTGCGGAATGGCCGGTAATTATGGCCGCGTCGATCCTCGCAATGATCCCGCCGGTTATTGTGGTCATTTCGATGCAAAAACTCTTTATCCGCGGGCTCGTGGACAGCGAAAAGTGAGAACCTGATGGCAACTGTAGAACTCAACGGCGTCAAAAAAAGATTCGGTCCGGTCGAGGTGATACTCGGGATCGACGCGATGATAGATGATGGCGAATTCATCGTTATCGTTGGCCCCTCGGGCTGCGGAAAATCAACCCTGTTGCGCATGGTGGCCGGGCTGGAAAGCATCTCTGAAGGCGAGGTCAGCATTGGCGGCGAACGGGTGAACGAGCGCGAACCCATGGAGCGGAACATCGCCATGGTTTTCCAGAATTACGCGCTTTATCCGCATATGAGCGTGCGCCAAAACATGGGTTACGGGCTGAAAATAGCCAAATTACCCAAGGCCGAAATTGATGCCAAGGTGCAGGATGCCGCCAGACTATTGCAACTGGAACCGTATCTTGACCGCCGCCCGCGCGACCTTTCCGGCGGGCAGCGCCAGCGGGTGGCCATGGGCCGCGCGATTGTGCGCGAACCCGCGGTATTTTTGTTTGACGAACCCCTGTCAAACCTCGATGCAAAATTGCGTGTCCAGATGCGGCTGGAAATTCGTGACCTGCAAAACCGCCTGGGGATTACCGCGCTTTACGTGACCCATGATCAGGTCGAGGCGATGACCATGGCCGACAGAATGATTGTGATGAATGCCGGCCGCGCCGAACAGATCGGCACACCGCTGGAGGTCTATGAAAAACCCCAGACACTGTTTGCGGCCCAGTTCATCGGCAGCCCGTCAATGAATATTTTTGACGCCACGCTCGAAAACGGCACGCTGCATGTGGGCGATGCACAGATACCCGCAAACACCGGCTATCAGGGGCCGGTTACCGCCGGAATTCGCCCCGAACATATCATCTCCAGCCCCGATGGCCCCTTGGCGATAGATGTCCAGATGGGGGAGCCACTGGGGGCCAATACGCTGTTGCACGGCCGATTGGCCAGCACTGGTGATGCCTTCACTGTCAGCCTCACCGGCGTTCATCACGCGGTTGCCAACCAGACTATCCGCTTCGGTGTTGACCCTGAAAACCTGCATTTCTTTGACCCGAAAACCGGCGAACGCCTGTAAAACCGGTGCCGGGGCTTTATTTTGCCCCGGCGGCACGCCGCGCCCCCAAACCCTTGGCCAAAAACCGCCCCGGTATGGCCGGGCCGCTCAGGCGGGATTTTCCAGAACCGCGCGCGCGCCGGTGACGACATCGAGCAATTCTTCGGTTATCTCTGATTGCCGCCGGGTGCGTTCATCCATTTGCAGCTTCTCGAGCTTGTCGTTGATGTTGTTGTCGGCGGCTTCCATCGTGCGCAGCCGCGCCGTGTTTTCGCTGGCAAAACTTTCCATCAGAATATCAGAGAGTTCAGCAAAAAAATACTCTGCGGCCAGTTTTTCCAGCAAAAGCCGGGGGGCCAGCTGGTGTAGCGGCGGCATGCGCTGGGCGGGCCGGTTCATTAGTTCGGGCGATAGCGGCAAAATGGTTTTTTCCACCACGTCGAAACTGGCCCCCTGCCGGTGTTTCGCATAAACGGCCCGCATCGTTGCCGCGCTTTCCAGATGGGCGGAGATATGCCGGGCAAGCTCCGGAATGCCGCCGATATGGGTGGTCATGGCAAAGGCGCGCGCCACATCCAGATTTTTTTCCGCGGCCCGCGCTTCGCCCCGCCTGCCGATAACCACCAGTTTCTCACCGGGTTCCAGTGCTGAAACTGCCCTGCCCAGCACCTGCTCATTGAAGCCGCCAACAAAGCCGTTTTCGGAGCAGACCGCGATCAAAACACCGTTATTTCCTGCCGCGAGCCCCCCTCCCGTTGATGCCGCGCCTTCCACCAAGGTCGCGGCCCCGGCGATGGCCTCTTCGATGATGCGCACATAGCGGTTGGTGCCCGCAAGCGCGTTTTGCGCCTCGCGCGAATGGGAGGCAGCAAGGGCGCGTAGCGCCCGTATCAGGTCATGCAACTGGGCGAGGCTGGCTAGCTTCGCCTTGATCCCGGCCAGGCTTTCCATGTTCAACCCGTCGCTGCCGGTTCGGGTGACCGCCCGTCAAGCCAGCCATCGATAACCTGAAGCAGCGCCTCTTTGTCTTCACTGGAAAGCTGCCTGGATTCTTCAATTCGGGCCACCGCACGCGGGCACTTGTTTTGCAACAGCGCAGCAAGACCGCTTTTCAGCTCCAGCAATACCGAAAGCGGAAAACGGTCGAGCCTGCGTTCGGCAACGGCCAACAACAAGGCAACCTGCCCGGCCAGCGACAAGGGCTGGTATTCATCCTGCGCCAAAACCACCCGAATGCGTTTTCCGTGTTCGATCCGCGCCTTTGTGCGCGCGTCCAGCATTGCACCAAACCGGGTAAAAACTTCCAGTTCCAGAAACTGGGAATAGTCCAGCTTCAGGGATTCAGCGATCGACCGGATGGCTTTTGCCTGCGTTTTACCCCCGACGCGAGACACGCTCATGCCCACGTTTACGGCCGGTTTCTGGCCCTCATAAAACAGTTTCGGCTCCAGATAGATTTGCCCGTCGGTGATCGAAATAAGGTTGGTTGGAATATAGGCCGACAGGTTGCCGGCCTGGGTTTCGGCGATGGGAAGCGCGGTCAAAGACCCGCCGCCAAGTTCCTTTGAAAGCTTCGCCGCGCGCTCCAGCAAACGCGCATGCAGATAAAACACATCCCCCGGATAGGCTTCGCGCCCCGGCGGGTTTTTGAGCAAAAGCGACAACTGGCGGTAGATGATCGCGTGTTTGGTCAGATCGTCGATGATCAGGAGCGCGTCCTGCCCCTTGTCGCGGAAATATTCGGCGATGGTGCAGGCAGCATAGGGGGTTGTCCACTGGATGCCGGGCGCGGCATCGGCCGCGCCGACCACAAAAACACAGCGCTCGGGCGCACCATGGGCGCGCACCGCATCGATAACACTGGCAATTGTTGATGCCTTTTGCCCCACGGCCGCATAGATGCAGATCACATCGGAAGCGCGTTGATTGATCATGGTATCCACGGCAACGGCGGTTTTTCCGGTTTTTCGATCACCGATGATCAACTCCCGCTGCCCCCGCCCCAGCGGGATCATCGCATCGATCACGGTCAGGCCGGTGAGCAGCGGCTGCCTTACAAGATCACGATCAACGATCCCCGGTGCGGGCCGCTCGATCGGGTCCTGTCGTTCTGCCTGAATGGGAGGGCCGCCATCAAGGGGTGCGCCGGTCGGGTCAATCACCCGGCCCAGCATTTCATCGCCGACAGGCACGCGGATGATGTCGCCGGTGCCAAACACTTTTGACCCCGCCGAAATTTTACCGGCATCGCCTAAAAGCACGCAGCTGGCCCTGCGCTCGTCGATCCGCAAGGCAAGGCCGCGGGTGCCGCCCTCGAACAGCAAAACCTCGTCCAGCCTTGTGTGCGGCAGGCCCGAAACCGTTGCCACACCATCGCCTATACCCTCGACAATACCGATGCGTGAAAGATCGGGCGCAAGCGTGAAGGCACCCAGACGTTTTTGGGCCGAGGGTAGCCAACTCTTGATATCGTCCTCAATCGCCATGTGCAAAATCCACCAGATCCAGCGCGGCTTCATTTAGCGCGCGTGCCCATGAAAAATCCAGATCCGCATGCGGAAACCGCAGTATCACGCCGCCCAGTATCTGCGCATCCACCGTAAAAGCCGGAGCAGCATCCGCCGCCAGCCAATCCTGCAGGCCGTTGGCCCATATGGCTTGCTCCTGTTTGGAAAGCGGCGTGGCGGTGATGAGCGAAATCGGGGTTTCCGGTTTTTCAAGGCTTTGCCCCAGCTCTGCGCGCTTGTCTTGTGGCAGGGTCGCAAAATACTGTTGCACCTGATGAAACGCGGCGGCGCCGGCAACGCCTTTTCCGGTTTTTGACAGGATCTTCATCGCCAGCCCTGCCGCCAATTCAACAATTTGCTCTTTGGAGGCCAGAATGGCTTTGGCCCGCTCATTGGCAATCGACCTGCGGGCCGCATCCAGCATCTCGGTTGATTTTTTTTGCGCCGCTTCCAGCACGGTTTGTTTTTCGGTTGCCATTTCGGTGTGAAGCTGCGCTACCAGATCCTGCCGCTCGGCAGCCAGGTCGGATCTGGCGTTTTCCAGTGCCAAACGCGCCGCCTCTGCCGCCTTTGCTTTTTGGCTGGCGTCGAAAACAACCTGTTCAGCCAGTTCCTGACGCTTGGCAATGACCTTTTTTACCGGCTTGTAGAGCAACCGGGTCAGCAGCCAGGCCAACACGAGGAAATTGATCCCCTGGATAATGAGGGTCCACCAATCTATCTGCATGGCTAGTTGATAAACGGATTGGCGTAGAGCAGCAGCAGCGCGATCACCAGACAGTAAATAGCCATGGTCTCGATCATTGCCAGCCCGACAAAAAGGGTGCGCGACACGGTGCCGGCCGCCTCGGGCTGGCGGGCAATCGCCTCCATCGCCGCCGCTATCGCGCGGCCCTCGGCAAAGGCCGGCGCGAGAGACCCGAAGGAAACAGCCAGTGCCGCCCCTATGATGCTTATCATTTCAATGGTCATGATCTTGTTGTCTCCTTTGTCAGGCTTCAATGCTCCCGACGGCGGCCCCGATATAGACCGCAGCGAGAATTGTGAAAATATAGGCTTGTATCAGGCCAACGAGGATACCGAGCAGCAAGAACGGGATCGGCAAAAACAGGCCGGCCAGAAACAGGATGATCGCAATGATGAATTCATGGCTCATCATATTGCCGAACAGCCGGACCATCAGCGAGAATATCCGGGTAAGTTCGGACAGCACGGTCAGGGGCAGCATAAACGGGTTTGGTTCGAGATAGTGGCGCAGATAGCGCCGCAGGCCCTTGGTTTTGATACCGTAGTAATGCACCGAGAAAAACACGATAACGGCCAGCGCCGCCGGGGTTTCCAGATGGCTGGTGGGTGGTTTGCCGCCGGGAATAATAGCCGCCATATTCGCCACGGCCAAAAAGATGAACAGCGTGCCCAGCAGTGGCATGAAAGGCCAGGGGTCACGGCGCATGACCTCTTCTATCTGTTTTGATATGCTATCAACCAGAATTTCAAACGCGCTCTGCAACGCCCCGGCCCGCGCCCTGCCATGGCGCATGGCCACCGCCGACAGCGCCAAAAGCAGGAGCATGATCACCCAGGTTGTCACCACCGCGCGATCAATGCCGACGGGGCCGATAAAAAACAGGATCTCGGGTGCCAGCGGGCTGGTTTCCATCGCCTATCCCTTTCGCGCTTTTTTCAAAATAGCAAACCGGATAATCATAAACCCTGCAAAGGCGGCCAGAAGCTGAAATGTGCCTTGCTGTGCCACCACCCAAAACAGGGCAGCAGCCAAAGCCAGACGGACAAGATTGAAGCCCAGAATACCGATGACCGAGCCATTAGAGAGAAGCGTGTTGACCAGATGGCGCAGAGACAAAAAGAAAAACGCCCCGACGAGCCCGCCTAGCGCAAGATAGAGCGGGATTTCGATAAATGGCTGGGTCATGTTTCGTTCATCCTTTTCCAGGCCAGATAGCCGCCAAGGCAGACCCCGAGGAAAATAAAAGCACCGCTGAAGAAAACCCCGGTCTCAAACCTGCTATCCAGCCAGCGCCCCAGTAAAACGCCCAAAAGGGTAGGCACAACGATAAGCCATCCCAGCACGCCTATCAAGGAAAGGTTCTGCCACAATGATCTTTCGCCCTGTTTTTGCCAAAGGTCGCGCCGCGCTTGACGCAAGTGAATGGCCTCTTCCATCGCTTTGCGTTCTTTTTCACCCATGTTGTCTTTTTCACTCATGTGCTTTCCTCGCCGCGCTGCGCGCCCGCCCGGCCGAATGTCGGTATGGCCCCTTCGCTGGCCCGGTTGTGCGGTGCCCCCAGCACCCGCTGGATCTGCCGGATAGCGGCAACATGCAAACGGGCCGAAGCTGATCGCGCCTCTTCCTCGGCCGCGTCGGTGGCCCGGAAATGTTCCAAAACGGTCTCGCCGAGTTTCACAAGCTGGTCTTCGCGTGCCGCTTCCTTGGTCGCGATTTCAATCACCCGGCCGTCGCGCACCGACAGCACACCGCCGCGCAGCGCGACGTGATGCTCCGCGCCGGTCGCGTCGATCCATGTCAGAACCGAGATCGCCAGCACGGTGATGAAATCCGCATGGCCCGGCAGAATTCCGAAAGCGCCGCTGGCGTCTTCGCCGCGCAAATACCGCACATCGCCGCTTTCCTCGATCACCGATGTCGGGGTGGTCACAAGCAGCTGCATCACCTGTCTGCCTTTGATGACTGCTCTTTGGCGCGTGCATCCGCCAGCGTGCCAACCATATAAAGCGAGCTTTCCGCCCATGTGTCCGCTTCGCCATCCAAAATGGCCCGGCAACCCGACAGGGTATCTTCAAGCGAAACCGATGCGCCGGTCAGGCCGGTAAACTGCGCGGTCACGGAAAACGGCTGCGTCAGAAACCGCACCAGCCGGCGTGCCCGCCCGACAGCGGCGCGGTCAGGTGCGCTCAACTCCTCGATGCCCAAAAGCGAGATGATCTCCTGAAGTTCGCGGTAGTGCTCGATCAGTTGTCGAACCTTCTCTGCGGTATCATAATGCGCCTGCCCGACGACATGGGGGTCAAGCATTGATGAGGTCGAGCCCAAGGGATCAACCGCCGGATACAGCCCCTCGCTGGCCATTTCCCGGCTCAACACGATCGAGGAATCCAGATGCGTGAAGGTTTGGGCGACTGCGGGATCGGTGAAATCATCAGCCGGCACATAGACCGCCTGAATGGACGTTACCGCCGCCCCCTTGACAGAGGCAATGCGCTCCTGCAGCTCGGCGATCTCGGTCGCGAGGGTTGGCTGATACCCTACACGCGACGGCAGCCGCCCCAACAGCCCTGAAACTTCTCCACCGGCCTGAACAAACCGGAATACATTGTCGATCAGCAACAAAACATCCTGATGCATCACATCGCGAAAATGCTCGGCGACCGTCAGGGCTGTCAGCCCGATACGCCACCTTGCGCCGGGAGGTTCGTTCATCTGGCCAAAAACCAGCGCCGCCTTGTCCAAAACCCCCGATTCCTGCAATTCCAGCCATAGCTCATGCCCCTCGCGCGAGCGCTCGCCGATACCGGCAAATACCGACGTGCCGCCGTGTTGGTCTGCCGTGGAGCGGATCAACTCCATGATCAGGACCGTCTTGCCAACCCCGGCGCCGCCAAACATTGCCGCCTTTCCGCCGCGGGCCAAGGGTGCGAGCAGATCAATGATCTTGACACCGGTCAAAAAAACCTCGGCCCCGCTTTTTTGCTCGAGAAGCCTGGGTGCCTTTTTGTGGATTCTGTCGCGCGGCACATCGGGGCCGAATGCGGGCCCGTGGTCGATCGGTTCCCCGACCACATTGACAAGGCGGCCAAGCAGGGCCGCGCCGGTCGGGACCATGATCGGCGCGCCGGTATTGGTGGCCTCTGTTCCACAGCGCAGCCCCGCCGTTTCCTGCATGGCCACGCAGCGCGCTGTCTGCTGATCGGTGTGCAGTTGCACTTCGAGCACCAGCCGGTGCTGGCCATCCCATATTACCTCGAGGGCGGTGTTGATGCCCGGCAGCGCATGGGCCGGAAACCGGACATCGACCACCGACCCCGAAACAAAGGTGACATGCCCCGGCGGCGGCGGCGCGGCCTCACTTTTTGGCGGTGGGTTTTTTATGGTTTGCCGGGTCACGAATGATCTCGATCCTTGGCTAAAACAAAAATTCAAGACTTGCGAGAAAGCCGGCCGAAGGCGCTTTCCGATAGGGTATAGGGCCAACAGTAATAGCTGTGGCCGCCCATTACCATAATATTTTCAAAACATTTGTAACCGGCGCGGGTGGCGTAAATGCCCGTGGGCGGGGTGTGAGCGGGGAATGGGCGGCACAGGCCCCGTGGGCCAATCTCCCGGTGTTACAGTTGTATTCCGGTCAGGCGGGCTATCAGTTCCGCGCTGTTGCGCACACCGAATTTTTGCAGCAACCGCGCGCGGTGGGCTTCAATGGTTCTGGGAGAAATATCGAGGCTGTTGGCTATTTCCTTGCTGGTCAGGCCTTCGGTTACCAGAATTGCAACCTGCCGCTCCCTTGCGCTCAATTCCACAACCGGCCGGCTCTCTGCCAGATCGGCGAAGCTCCAGACCGCGTGCGCAAACGGGTTTTCGGGCGTCAGGGATTGGCCACGGACCCTGCACCAAAAAAGCTCCCCATTGCCTCTTTTCATGATGCGCTCATTGATATAGGACCCTGAATCCCTCAATATTTTCAGACCCTTATCTCCGATATGATAAAAATCTTTCAGCGAAGGATAAAGCTTTGAAAGGGACTGGCCCTCAAGTTGTTCGCCTTCAAATCCGAACATTTCGCCAAAGCGGATATTGCAGCGCTGGACAACGCGAAACCGGGTAACGACCAACCCGATGGGCGCGTGTGCAAACCCGATATCCACTCCGCTTTCCATGATTATTCTCCGAAATTGCGTGTTTATACGAATAGATAGCCGAGGCTTATTAGAGCAAAATCTGCCCAAAAGGAGAAGCGGTTTATGGATGCAAATATTGTCGGATGGGGCCATACGGCATTTGGCCGCTTAAATGGAAAATCTCTGGAGGATTTGATCGTCTCGGCGGCGCGCATGGCCCTGGGTGAGGCAAACATCGAGGCACGGGATGTCGACGAGATCTGGATCGGCCATTTCAATGCCGGGCTGGTGCCCGATGCCTTTGCGTCTTCGCTGGCATTGCAAATAGACGAAGACCTCCGGTTTACCCCCGCGACCCGCTGCGAAAATGCCTGCGCCAGCGGGTCGGCGGCAATATATGCGGCCAGAAACTCGATCAAGGCGGGTGCGGCCCGAACCGTGCTGGTGATCGGGGCCGAGAAAATGACGGATATGGATACCAAAGGTGTCAGCGCGGCACTGGCCGGGGCCTCCTACCAGAAGGAGGAAGCCGGGGTTACTTTTCCGCAAATTTTCGGGCGCTTTGCCGAAGCCTATTTCAAGGCCTACGGAGACAAATCGGCGGCGCTGGCCAGAATTGCAGCCAAAAACCATAAAAATGCGCTTGCCAACCCGCTGGCGCAAATGCGCAAGGATGTCGGCTTTGATTTTTGCCATACGGTGAGCGAGCGCAACCCAATGATCGCGCCGCCTTTACGCCTCACGGATTGCTCGCTGATCTCGGACGGCGCGGCGGCTCTGGTAATGGTATCCGATGATATGGCCTCTGGTTTTCGACATAATATCGCCTTTCGGGGGGCGGCGCAGGTGAATGATTTTCTGCCACTGTCCAAACGTGATCTGCTGGGCTTTGAAGGGCCGGCCGAAGCGTTCAGGCGGGCCTATTTGCAAGCGGGCATTTCTGTCACCGATCTTGATTTTGCCGAGGTCCATGATTGCTTTACCATCGCCGAATTGCTGGTTTACGAAGCCATGGGGCTGGTGCCACAGGGCGAGGGTGCGCGGGCGATTGATGAAGGGCTGGTTGCAGCGGGTGGTGAACTGCCTGTCAATTTGTCGGGCGGGTTGAAGGCCAAGGGGCACCCGGTCGGCGCGACCGGCGTATCCATGCATGTGATGGCGGCGATGCAGTTAACCGGGCAAGCGGGCAACATGCAGCAAAAAGATGCCGAGCTTGGTTGTGTGTTCAATATGGGCGGTTCGGGTGTCGCAAACTACTGCTCGATACTGGAAAACGCCGGGGCAAGGCGATGAATCCGGCTGAGTGGCTGGTGAGAGCCGCAAAATTGACACCGGGCGCCCCGGCCTTGCAAAAGGGCGAAAATGTGGTGGCGGATTACGCAACCTTTGCCGCGCGTGCCGCCGCTATAGGGGGCGCGCTTCGGGAGCGGTTTGGTGTGCAACCGGGTGACCGTGTGGCCCTGTTCATGAAAAACCGCACCGAATATCTGGAAGTGCTTTACGGCATTTGGTTTGCGGGCGCGGTCGTTGTTCCCATCAATGCGAAACTACATGTAAAGGAAGCCGCCTGGATTGTTGACCACGCGGCGGCAGAGATCGTCTTTGTTGCCGGTGAAGGGCAAAAAAGCTTTGGCGCGGTTTCTCCGGCCTGCGTGCGCAGCGTGATTTCGGTGGATGAACCCGCTTTTTCATCTCTCTATGAGCATACACCGCTTAATGCCCCCCACGCCACCCGCGCCGATGAGTTGATCTGGCTGTTTTACACCTCGGGCACCACAGGCAAACCCAAAGGGGTTATGCTGACATCGGCCAATCTTCAAGCCATGGCAATGACCTATTTCATCGATGTAGACGACGTGAAAGCCGAAGATGCCATTTTATACGCGGCGCCTATGTCTCACGGTGCCGGGATATACAATTTTATGCATGTCATGCGCGGGGCGCGCCATGTTGTGCCCGTCTCCGGGGGGTTTGATCCCGCCGAAATTCTTGATCTGGCCCCGCGCATCGGCCATATTTCCATGTTTGCCGCGCCAACCATGATACGCCGATTGGTCGACAGGGCCAAGGCCTCGGGTCAATCCGGTGAGGGGATAAAGACCGTGGTTTATGGTGGCGGGCCGATGTATCTGGCCGATATCATTGACGCGGTGGCAATGATGGGGCCGCGCTTTGTTCAGATATACGGGCAGGGAGAATGCCCGATGGGGATCACCGCGCTAAACCGCGCGGCGGTTGCGGATCGCGACCACCCCGATTGGCGGCAACGTCTCGGGTCGGTTGGGGTTGCACAGAGCTGCGTCAATGTGAAGGTGGTGGATGAAAACGGGGCCGCGATGCCCACCGGCAAAACCGGCGAGATAATCGTGCGGGGGCTGCCGGTGATGGCCGGCTACTGGCGAAACGCCAGGGCAACGGCCCAAACGGTGCGCGACGGCTGGCTGTGGACGGGTGACATGGGCGCGATCGATGCGGACGGATTTTTAACCCTGCATGACCGCTCGAAAGACATGATCATTTCCGGCGGCACCAATATATACCCCCGCGAAGTCGAGGAGGCCCTGCTTTTGCACCCGGCTGTTCACGAGGTTGCCGTGGTTGGGCAGCCGCACCCGGACTGGGGCGAGCAGGTTGTTGCCTTTGTCGTGCCGCGGGCGGCGGCGGAACATGACCCCGCAGCGCTTGACGCACATTGTTTACGCGAAATCGCCCGTTTCAAGCGGCCCAAAACCTACCGGTTTGTTACGAGCCTGCCCAAAAATAACTACGGAAAAGTGTTGAAAACGGCCCTGCGGGACCGCCTGGAAAAAGAGGAATAACAATGAAACTCAAAGGTAAAACAGCGTTGGTGACGGGCTCTGTGCAGGGAATTGGGCTGGAGATTGCCAAGGCATTCGCCCGTGAAGGTGTGCGCATTGCCGCGCACGGGCTTGCCGATGCCGCACAAGCCGAGGGCATTTTGCAGGAACTTCTTGACGCCGGGGCGCCTGAAGCCCGCTTTTTTGACGCCGACATGCGTGATCCTGATGCGATAGACGCGATGATGACCGCAATGGAGGCTTGGGGCGGCACCGATATTCTGGTCAACAATGCGGGCATCCAAAAAACCGTGAAACTTGCAGAGGCCACGGCCGAAATATGGAATGACGTTTTGGCGATAAACCTTTCGGGCGCTTTCCATACCATGCGCCGCGCCATGCCGCTGATGGGGGCGCGCGGCTATGGCCGGGTGATTAATATTGCTTCGGTTCATGGTTTGGTGGCCTCGGCAAGCAAGGCGCCATATGTGTCGAGCAAATTCGGGTTGATCGGTCTTTCAAAAGTTGCGGCACTGGAATATGCCAGTGCCGGATCGCGTGAAACCGGTGGTGTGACCGTCAACTGCATCTGCCCGGGCTGGACAGAAACCGCGATCATTGAGCCGCAAATACTGGCGCGGGCCGCCACGCATGGCGGGGATCGTGCTGCGGGCATTGCCGACCTGCTCGCTGAAAAACAACCGTCAAAACGCACCTCGGACCCGTCGGAAATTGGCGAACTCGCCCTTTGGCTTGCCCACCCTGTCGCGCATAATATAACCGGCACCTCCATCCCGATTGATGGCGGCTGGACGGCCCAGTAGCGGATATTTTTGTTCGTAAATTCGCGCTCCCGAGCCCCAAAAAAGCGTATTGGGGCTCTTGAAAAATGGCCGCTTATAACCGGGAGGCCGCCAGATACATTCAAGCCGAGCGTGAGGGGATTGTTTCGGCAGGTGTGTAGCTCCCCCCGGGCATAACCCGGTTTTCAAGAACTCGCCCAATTTCATTTATCAATGCTTTGAGCATAACCGGTTTGGAACTAAAACCGTTCATTCCGGTATCAAGGCAATTCTGGCGGTTTGAATCCAACCCATTTGCCGTTTGGGTAATCCCCCTTTTTGCAGGCTGCACGCGGTGCGGTGTGCCTTGGGTTACGCAGTATTCACCTACTTCTTGGATATGTTTTCACCATATTTATCTGCATTCCCGGCGCGCCGAGAATTTGTGGGCGAGTTAACAAAATGCAAACTTACCCAATGAGCGCCACAACAAGCGGCTTGGCGCGTAGTCAAAAATACGGCCTCACACAAACCTCACGCCGGGCTCACAGGGCTTTGTGCCAGAAGTGTATTCGCGTGTTCGTTTCCTCTGATAGTCATGGTGGCACGTTAATTTTGCAACCCCCACGGAGGAAATAACATGATTAAACTTGCATCAATAGCCGCACTGGCCATGGGTTTTGCCACCCCGATATTGGCTGAGCCTGGCCCGGGCAAAATGTCGGCTTCGGCCAGCGGGCAGGCGCTGTGGCAATTCCCCGACCGCAGAGCATTGGACCCGGCCCTGTTTGGCACCCCGGATGCACCGCTCAATGTCGAGCTTCTGGCGCTGGAAAACCGGCTGATCAGCGAAGATGGCAGCGCTTATACCACCATCAAAAACCCGTCGATGTTTTCCAACAACATCAAAATGACCACCGGTGAATTTAGCATGCAGGTGGCTGACCTGAGCGCCAAAGACGGGATGGATTCGCTCGATACCGTCGCGATGGAGGCCTCGTTTGTCGGGCCAAATGGCCGCAATTTTCGGGTGACCATGGACAAGGTTATTCCGGTTGGCCCCGATCATCCGTTTTTTGGCGGGGTCGGCACCGATGTGCTGATGCATGGCGGCACCGGCATCGGCACACCGCTGGTAACGCAGGAATTTTCCTATATCACCGCGTGGGGAATCGGGAATATTTATGTCGACGGTGAACTGGTGGATGAAAAACGCGTGGTTCATGTGATGGTTTCCGAGCGCACCCGCGATGCGGATTTTCAGGTCGGCTTTGGCGTTGCCATGCCCGACCAGCTTGAAATTCACCTTGCGATGCCACCGGTAAAAGGCTCGCCTACCGGCCCGGTGCCAAGCCCGGTGCCAACCGGCGTGACCCTGCCCAACGGGGCCGAGCAACCGTTTATCCATGTAAACTTCTATGGCAATGCCGAGCTGGAAGGAAACCGCTTTTATAGCGCCAACTAGGGCAAACCGGCTGCTGCCGTAACCCCCCCATTTCTTTGGGGGGGGGGTCATTCATAAGGGCTCACAGGGCGCTTCCTGTTTGGGTTGCGCCCCGCAAATATCGCCAAACACCCGCATCTTCAATCCGAATACCGGCGCGGCATTTCTCCATGCCCGAGCCTATAACCGGCTAACTACACCTCCATGCAGATGTATTTCATTTCCAGAAAATCTTCGACCCCGTGATGCGAGCCTTCGCGGCCGAGGCCCGATTGCTTGATGCCGCCAAACGGGGCGACTTCGGTTGAAATCAGCCCGGTATTCACCCCGACCATGCCATATTCCAGCGCTTCGGCCACCCGCCACACGCGGCTGAGGTTGTTGGCGTAAAAATAGCTGGCGAGGCCAAAAATGGTGTCATTGGCTTGAGCGATCACGTCTTCCTCGTCCGTGAAGCGGAAAAGCGGCGCCACGGGGCCAAAGGTTTCATCATTGGCGACCTGCATATCACGGGTTACGCCGGTCAAAATGGTCGGCTCGAAAAAGGTGCCGCCGAGGGCGTGGCGGTGGCCACCCGTAAAAACACTCGCGCCTTTGGCGGTGGCATCGGCAATATGGGCCTCCACCTTTTCCACCGCGGCCGGGGTGATCAGCGGCCCGGCAATTATGCCATCCTCAAAGCCATCGCCTATTTTCATATTGCCCACCGCCGCGGCCATTTTGTCGGCGAAGGCGTCATAAACCCCGTCTTGCACATAAATCCGGTTGGCACATACGCAGGTTTGGCCATTATTGCGGTATTTGGCGATCATCGCGCCGTCAACGGCGGCATCCAGATCGGCATCGTCAAACACAATGAAAGGGGCGTTGCCACCCAGCTCCATGCTCATTTTCATCACCTGCGCCGCGCCTTGCGCCAGCAGGATACGGCCCACATTGGTAGAGCCGGTAAAGGTGAGCTTACGCACCTTGGGATTGGCGGTGAATTCTTGCCCGATATCGGCAGCATGGCGTGATGGCAGCACCGAAAACACCCCTTTGGGCACCCCGGCGCGCTCGGCCAGCACCGCCATGGCCAACGCCGAAAGCGGGGTTTCGGCGGCTGGTTTGGCAACAAAAGTGCAGCCCACCGCCAGCGCCGGTGCCACTTTTCGGGCAATCATCGCGTTGGGAAAATTCCACGGGGTGATCGAGGCCACCACCCCGACCGGCTGCTTGAGCACGACGATGCGCTTGGAAGGCTGATGGCCGGGAATGGTCTCGCCATATATCCGCTTGGCCTCCTCCGAAAACCACTCGATAAAGCTGGCACCGTAAAGGATTTCGCCCTTGGCCTCGGCAAGGGGCTTGCCCATTTCGGCGGTCAAGATCGCGCCAAGGTCATCGGCGTTTTCGACCATCAGGTCAAACCATTTGCGCAATATCGCGGCGCGCTCCTTGCCGGTGCGGGCCGCCCAGTCTTTTTGCACTGCATGGGCGGCATCGATGGCGCGCGCGGTTTCGGCCACGCCGCAATCGGCGACGCTGGCGATCACATCACCGCGCGCCGGGTTGGTTACGTCAAGTGTGTCGCCACTATCGGCATCAATCCACGCGCCCGCCACATAGGCTTTGGTTACCAGCAGGCTTGGGTCGTTGAGCTTTGAAAGCAGGTCGGTTTTGTCGAGCATCGGGTCTCTCCGTCAAAGGGTTTTCTGGCGCAATAGTGCGGGCAACGCCGCGCATGCGCAAGCGGATTTGGCAATTTGGATGATTATGCTAGGTTGGGGCAAAAGGGAGATATAGTTGGCCAATAAAACACAGGAAAACGATGCCGATATTGCCGCATTTATCGCCAGTGTCGCGCATGAGCGCCGCCGCGGGGAGGCCGAAATTCTGCTTGAAATGCTGGGCAGGGTTTCAGGCCTGCCGGCTAAAATGTGGGGCAGTTCGATCATTGGTTTCGGGCGTTATCACTATAAATATGCCAGCGGTCGCGAGGGTGATTTCATGCGAATCGGGTTTTCGCCGCGCAAGGCCAATATGTCGGTCTATATTATTCCGGGGTTTGCAAAATACCCGGTAATCCTGGGCAGGCTCGGCAAGTTCAAAACCGGCGTATCCTGTTTATACATCAATAAACTCGCGGATATCGACCTTGGCGTGCTCGAAGAACTCGCGGCCGCAAGCCTTAAGGATATGGAACAGCTTTATCCGGGCTAGGGCAGGCTATGGGCGCGCTGCCCAGGCGTGGTAGCGCTTGCCTGCTGCCGCGCTACAGCGTGGCGTTTACCGCGCCACCATCCAGCAAAATATTTTGCCCGACAATAAACCCGGCCTTGGTGGAACACAAAAACGCGCACATGGCGCCAAATTCCTCGGAGGTGCCATAGCGCCCCGCCGGAATGGTTGCCGCGCGCTGGGCGCGGGCTTCTTCCATGGTTATGCCTTGCGCGCTGACCACGCCGCTATCAAGCGCGGTGGCACGGTCGGTGGCATGAATGCCGGGCAGCATATTGTTGATGGTCACACCGTTGCCCGCCACCTGCCGGCTGGTGCCCGCCACATAGCCGGTAAGCCCGGCGCGGGCTGAATTGGACAACCCCAGCACCGCGATCGGGGATTTGACCGATTGCGAGGTGATATTGACCACCCGCCCCCAGCCGCGGTCTATCATGCCCGGCAGCAGGGCCTTCATCATCGCAATCGGGGCCAGCATATTGGCGTCCAGCGCCTTGATGAAATCTTCGCGCTCCCATTCATGCCACATGCCCGGCGGCGGGCCACCGGCATTATTGACCAGAATATCGGGGTTTGGGTTGGCTGCCAGCACAGCTGCGCGCCCCGCTTCGGTGCTGATATCGGCGGCCACCGGCACCACATTCACCCCGTAGCGTGCTGCTATTTCTTGCGCGGCCTCGGCCAGCGGCCCTTCGCTGCGCGCGTTGATCACGAGGTTTACACCGGCTTCGGCCAGCGCCTCGGCGCAGCCACGGCCCAGCCCTTTTGACCCCGCACACACGATCGCGCTTTTTCCTGAAATGCCCAGATCCATTTTCTTCTCCCGATAAGATTTGCCGGAGCCTAACCCAGCCACCTGCCCGCGCCAAGCCAAAACCATGCGGCGCGCAGGCTACCACACAACATGCGGCAGCGAATAGCCCGGCGTTATGCCATATTCCGCAAACAAGCCGCTGCCAAGCCGGTCAAAATCATCTTTATGAATGCCGGAGGTGATAAACACTGTATCAAGCCCCGCGCCCTGGGCCCCGGCAATATCGGTGCGCAGCGAATCCCCGACCATCAACAGATTTTCGGTGCCGAGCATGCCCTTGGCCATGGTAAACACCGCGCCGTGCGGTTTGCCCATCCAGCGGGCATCGCCGCCCATTTGTTCATAGGCTTCCACCAGCAACCCCGCGCATGCTACCAGCCGCGCCCCATGGCCGACCCGCAAATCAGGGTTGCCGCACAGCATGGGCAGATTGCGCGCCAGCGCTTCGGTAAGCAATGCCTGATAATCATCGGGGGTTTCATCATCCCCGATACCGGTGACCAGCACAAAATCGGCCTCGGCAAGCTCGGTAACCGGTTTATAACCCGCCGGCACAATTTCCCGGGTGCGCTCGGGCCCCTGAAAATAATAGCGCGGCCCGTAGCCCGGGGCAGCAAGTGCTCTAAACACCGCCTCGCCCGAGGTCAGTGCACCCGATGCCAGCGGCTCGGGCATGCCCAGCCCGACCAGCGCCTGCGAAACCCGCGCCGCACGGCGCGGCATATTGGAAAGAAACCCGTAAGGGATACCG
>Ga0316208_1001874_pt1 | contig 18480 bp, 17 predicted proteins | sample 3monopyrite_MG_FD_204944 | JGI IMG/M metagenome (GOLD analysis project Ga0316208, IMG submission 204944) | Microbial mat bacterial communities from mineral coupon in-situ incubated in ocean water Damariscotta River, Maine, United States -... | ecosystem: Environmental > Aquatic > Marine >...
GTGAAACACGAGTTCCTCATCCCGACCGATTTTTCACCGCTAAAGTAGTACCGTAGGTTAGGCTTTCCAGCCTGACACAATATCGCCCACCGTAGGGTGCGTCGTGACGCACCCTAGACACGACATACTTTTTTTGAAGTAATTATGAACGCATTTCATTACCCAAACAACGAACTTTACTGTGAAGAGGTTCCTGTTGCCAAGCTTGCCAAACAGCATGGCACTCCACTTTGGATCTATTCTGAAAATAAATTCCTGCACGAATACCGTGAACTTGCCGCTGCGTTTGCGGATTGTGATCCGGTCATTTGTTACTCCGTCAAAGCGAATTCCAATTTAAGTATTTTGAAATCGTTGAACGAAGCGGGGTGTAGTTTCGACGTTGTTTCTGGTGGGGAACTGTTTCGTGTCGGGAAAGCCGGTGCAGATACAACGCGCGTCGTCTTTGCGGGTGTCGGAAAAACAGATTCAGAAATTCACGACGCGCTTGCTCAAAAGATATTAATGTTTAACGTGGAAAGCGAAGCAGAACTCGATGCGATTTCTGCCGTTGCTGGTCAGATGCAGGTGATCGCATCGGTTGCGCTGCGACTCAATCCTGATATCGATGCCAAGACGCACCACAAAACAACAACTGGCAAAAAAGGGAACAAGTTTGGGATGGATATCGAAAGGCACAACGCGTTAGCCGCCAAAGTGCTTGCCGATCCTCATCTGCAATTGCGAGGCATTCACATGCACCTCGGCTCTCCCATTTTAACGACCGAACCTTACGAAAAAGCGGCGAAGAAAGCGGTTGATGTGATCGCAGAACTTCGCGAGAAGGGACACGAGATCAATTGGATCAACCTGGGCGGCGGTTTCGGTTTGAGTTATCGAAACGAAGAAGCTCCTGCGTATTCTGAATATGCCAAGGTGATTATTCCTTATATCAAACAGGCAAAGTGCAGATTGGCACTCGAACCGGGACGCTCGATTATTGGTAATGCAGGCGTGTTGATCTCCGAAGTAATTTTCACCAAACGCGAAGGGGGAAAGTTGTTCATTATCCAAGATGGTGCGATGAACGATTTAGTCCGTCCAGCGATGTACGATGCCTTTCATAAATTATGGCCCGTTTCGACTCCACTACCCGTGCCACACGATCCGGAAGCAGAAACGATTTCGGATTGCGAAACGTGTGATGTTGTCGGACCAGTTTGCGAATCGTGCGATTACTTCGCCAAAGATCGCGCGTTGCCTGTACTAAAGCGTGGCGATTTACTTTGCACCTTCAGTACCGGCGCTTATGGTTCCGTCATGAGCAGCAACTACAACTCCCGCCCCCGTGGTGCAGAAGTCCTTGTTTCAGGAAGTGAGGTGCAATTGGTTCGAAAGAAGGAAACCTACGACGATTTAATCGCTTTTGAAATCGATTATTTGAAGTAACGCTTGTTGTCACTCATCTTCTTGAAGTTCATCGAGCTTGGCAAGGATTTGTGCGGTTAATTTTTCCAGTCCTTTTCCTGTGACTGCGGAAATCAACAGAACAGGTTTGCCGGTTGTTTCTTCAAGTAATTCTGCAATGGGTTGTGCATCGGGAAGTTCGCATTTTGTGACAGCGATAATTTCGGGGCGGGAATCGAGGCTCATTTCGTACAGCCTCATTTCTTCGCGGATTTGCAGATAGTTTTCAATCGGATCGGTTTGATCCATCGGCATCGGTTCGACCAGATGCACCAGAATGCGCGTTCGTTCCACATGTTTGAGGAATTCATGTCCCAGACCAATTCCTTGATGCGCTCCTTCGATGAGTCCGGGAATATCAGCCAGAACAAAATCGCGGTCCCAACCAATTTCGACCACTCCTAAATTCGGATGTTTTGTCGTGAAGGGGTACGCTGCAATTTCCGGAGTTGCTTTGGACAGCCGGCTCAGTAGTGTCGATTTTCCTGCATTCGGTTTTCCAACCAGCCCAACATCTGCAATCAGTTTTAATTCGAGTTTGATGGATCGAACAACACCCGGTTCCCCCTCTTCGGTGTGTCTTGGGGCTCGGTTGGTCGATGTGGCGAATCGTTTATTTCCACGTCCGCCATGTCCGCCGGCTGCCACGACGAGAGAATCGCCTGCTTCTTTCAGGTCGCGTAGAAGATGCCCTTTTTTCGCATCACGAACAATCGTTCCCGGCGGCACCGGGATGATCACATCTTCTCCATTGCGACCGCGGCAAAGCGAACCTTCTCCGTGACCGCCTCGTTCCGAATTCCAATGTTTGTGACCAGCCAGGTGTCCCAGACTGCCGACATCGGTGGTCGCGACAACAATCACACTTCCGCCATCCCCGCCGTCCCCGCCATCGGGACCACCACGCGGAATATGAGCCTCTCGGCGGAAGCTCATACAACCACGACCGCCATCGCCTCCCTTACAGTGTAATACAATTTCGTCTACAAACATTGAATTCTTCGCCACTAAAACAGAGGAGGTCTTTCAAGAGACCGATTAACAATGCCGCCAGCATAGCGAGTAAGCCGTGCAGATGCACGTGGTTAGAATATATTACTAACGGTTAATTTATTTACGTCTCTCGCAAATTTCTATCAATATTCAATTTTGGTCTCAGCGATCAAAATAATCCAGCGATGCTGGGTTTTCACATCAATGATTCCGATGATGAAGCGGGCCATGCTCCGTTACTGCATCTGTCGTACAGTTCTCGGATTGATTGCCTGATGTCTCCGCGATGTTTTTTGAAGATTAATTCCAGTTCCTTTTGTTGTACTGTATCTGACGTGAACGTTAATTCTGTGACAAGATCAGATAAAAGCGAAACGGATGTTTTGCAGTTAATGAGTGTTGGTAGCAGCCCTTGTCGATGAGAAGTAATTAAACAGCGTTGATCTTTCCCCAACTGCCGCAGTAATTTTTTCCAGTTCCACCAGGAAAGTTGTTCTGCTCCGTCAACACAGATCAGATCGTTTGTACCAGCCTGTGAAAAAATATCGTACAGAATTGATTGCGGGATTTTGCGATCACCTTCTCGCAGTTTGATCCAATGCGTTTGCGTGGGCGCCATTGCAGAGGCGAGTTCTTTTTGCAGTGTCGTTTTACCATACCCTTGCGGTCCAACAATCGCAGCGCGATAGTTAAGAGTTTCAAAGTGGTTCAGCAAAGAATTTAGAGAGCTATCCGAAAAACGATACCGTATTTTTTTTAGATGTTCGGTCGCAAACGGATTTTTGCGAGCCGGGCAGAATTTTACAGGTGAAATGTTTTTCACGGTTATTCGGTATCAGAATGCTGATTCGGTAAAAGAATTTCCTGAGCATCGGGAGAGATCACAATTTCCTGGCGAACCGAATCGCCGCCGGGAAATGAAATCAGCTCAAAAGCCCAGACGAGTGAAACGAGCTTCCCGGAAAAGCTGTACGGGGCTGAGGGAAGCTGAATCGATTCTGTGATCTTATCGTTATTAAGCGGTTGGTCGTACTTCCATGTTTTTTCGACACTTAAATTCCGATCTCCCTTGCCGATGGTATTCCACAAAAGTCGGAGTTCGAGACTTTCGACTGGAGTATCCAATGACCACGATGCAGTTACATCAATCATTTCGCCAACTTCAAAAGCAGTTCGGTCATCAGGAAGTAGAATTTCAAGCATCGAGGTTTCATCCGCATGAAGAGACAATTGATTAATATCTTATCAATAAAATGCTGCGTAAAAGTGGCTGGAAATTTTTGATGAATCGTAGGTTAGGCTTTCCAGCCTGACACGAATTGCACTGATTCTTTCAATTTATAAAACAGCGTTCACTGGTCAATCAGAGAGTAAATCTCCCAGCACGACTGGTCTGTTCTGACCACCGTAACCAAAATGGTATTTTTCTAAAATTTGCGAGCCATTCGTAAACTCTTACCGTTAGTAATATGGATGCCACATTCGTCAGGCTGGAAAGCCTAACCTACTTTGGTTCCGGCTATGCCGGGTTAAGGAAGTTCTTTGACATAAATGTTACGGAAATAAAGTGTGTTCCCGTGGTTTTGCAGTTCGATTGATTCCTTTGGATAAATCGGCTTGTCGCGTTCCCAATAATTTTCAAGAATTGTATTATCGACGACAAGTTTTCCGTTCAGTTTGACGGTCACTCGCTCGCCAACCATTTTAATGTAGAATGTATTCCACTGCCCCACGGGATTATCTGCAACGAGAAGCGGTTTGCTGGGATTCTTTTTGTTATTATACAATCCCCCTGATCCAACTGCATTTTGTTTACTCAACGCGGGATCCCAAATTTGAACCTGGGGGGAACCACGAAGATAAATGCCGCTGTCTCCCTTGGCTTTGATTTTCCAATCAACATACAATTCAAAATTGCCATACAATTTCTTGGTGCAGAGGTTTTTCCCTTTGCCATCAAAAACGAGAATGCCATCAACAGGTTTCCAGTGCTGATGAATTCTTGCATCGGCTTCTTTTTGAGCCTTTGCCAAATCTTCGGAGGACATTTTTGCACGAGATTTCGGGCTTCCCACCAGCCCCTTCCATCCATCCAGGTTTTTCCCATTAAATAAGGCAGTGAACCCCGGAGGAGGGCAATTTAATTTTTCTGCCGCGGTGACGGATTCAATCGAATGGTGAGAAACGAAAACTGCCGTGATTATGGCAAAACAAAACTGGTATCGCAAAGATTCAAAATGGTGCATGATGAAAGTTCCTTGGTAAGTGGGTGGAATGATTCGGCTGGGCGTTCTTCCCCCCGAGCATACCATGTCAGAATGGGATTTCACAACTGATCGACTCTTGTTTGTTCACATTCTGCCATGAAATTGATTATGATCCTTAACCGGGCGTAACCGGAACTAAGCCAAGTTGAAAGCGTTTGAATAATGTAGGTTAGGCTTTCCAGCCTGACAAATACGGTTTCCAAAATGATTAACTTTCAATTGACCAGCGAACTCAGAATTTTACTCAAAAGATTGAATCTTATTGTGTCAGGCTGGAAAGCCTAACCTACGTAACTTCATAAATATCCTGCCGCTTCTTCACAGCATTTCGTTGATAAAATACAAATGGACTTACCGTTAATTATATAACTTCTACAGGGGATAAATTCGTTGCCGTTTATTTTGGAAGGAATTGTAACCACCAGGAACTCTGATGGGAGCATCAACATCGCACCGATGGGACCTGTCATCGAATTAGAACTGGAGGGGGAGATCAAACGGTTTCTGTTTCGTCCTTTTCAAGATTCGCAAACTTGTCAGAATCTGATGACGACAAAGCAAGGTGTTTTTCATTTGAGTGATGATGTTTTATTATTTGCCCGAGCCGTCACAAAACAACTGACGGCAGCGGAGCTTCCCCTGTTGCCTGCTGAAATAATTGAGGGAAGGATTATCAGCAATGCCTGCCAGTGGTATGAATTCCGAATTACTTCTTGCGATACATCATCAATTAGAGCAGAACTGCAAGCGGAAGTTTTACACACGGGAAGTGCAAGAAAGTTTCTCGGTTTTAATCGGGCAAAAAATGCGATCATAGAAACCGCAATACTGGCGACGCGATTACATCTGCTTGAAAAAGATATTATTGACGAGGAATTAAAACGGTTTCAGAGAATCATCGAAAAAACAGCCGGGGAACAAGAACACGAGGCATTTGATTTGCTCACGAAATTCATTGCGGCTAATCGTGAGGACGCATCGTGAATCAAATCTCAACGCCCATCACGATACGCACCGGCAGTCGCCTGCATTGCGGTTTGTTTTCTGATTGCCAACCGGGCGGCTATCGGCATCAGGGAATGGGCATGATGATCGAATCTCCCGGACTCCAAATAACTGCAACGCTCACTTCTGCATTGACCAACCGAATAAACGCTCCTGAAGAAATTAGACAACGTATTGAACGGGCATTGGCGAAACTGGATCAGAGTTTATCTCAACAAGACAAGAGACGTTTTTTAGAGTTCCAGGTTGATAAAACAATTCCGCTTCATTGTGGGTTCGGTGCCGGAACACAACTGGCCTTAGCAGTTGGGAAGTTGTGGGCGTGGTTCAATCAACCAGAGTTGACAACGCAGCAACTCGCTCGACTTCTCAAACGCTCTCAACGCTCCTGTATCGGTACATTCGGGTTCGATTCGGGAGGCATGTTAATTGATCAGGGGATTGCAGCGGGAGAAGATGTTGGGCAATGCCGGTTTCGTACCTCACTTCCAGATAGCTGGAGAATTCTTCTGGTCAGACCTCCAGAATTGCAAGGTTTCTCGGGGGAAACAGAAGCAAAAGCGTTTCAACATCTTCCTGAACTAGCACCTGAGCGGATCGCTCGGTTACAGCAATTATTGAGAATTATGCAAACAAAATCGGATTGTTTTAACACTTTTTCAGCAGCGCTGCGGGAGTACGGTTTAATCGTGGGAGAATCGTTCGCAGCGGTTCAAGGGGGATGTTTTTCAGCGAGTATTGGTCAACCGGTTTTTGATTTGCTCAGTTCGCATGGGCTGCAAGGGATTGCCCAATCATCCTGGGGACCGACAATATTCGGGTTATGCGAAAGTTCCAGGCAAGCCGTGCAGTTGCGAGAGATCACACTCAATAATTTTCCAAAGCTTGATGTTACGATCACCCGTTTGCATAATGAGGGAGCCAGAATCTCTGGTTAAGGAAAGATTTCGATGGCAGATAAACTTAAACTTTTGATCCAGTCCGGTAATCCGCTCATTGCGATTGAAACATCTGATGAGCAGCGTGTTCTCGATTTAGTGCAGGACGTTTCAGAAAAAATAACACGCCCGGTTTTTCATTGGTCGATGACTGAAGGCTTATCAAAAAGGGTACAGCTTGCGAGTGAAACTGACCGTTCGCACAATCCTGAATTGATCCTGCGGTCATCAACCGCAGTCGATGTTTTGAAACTGTTACTGAAAGATCCTGAGAAAGGGCTCTACGTTTTCAAAGACCTGGGGCCACATTGTAAAGACGCGCACGTTCATCGGTTGATCAGAGATTTGCTTGATATATGTGATGAAAATAAGATCACGCTCATTTTTGTGGATGCTCTTCCGCTGCCGGATGAAATCAGCCGGTTTACTGTGCGATACGAAATAGGATGGCCCGATGTCGAAGAGCTTGAACAGGTTGTTCGTGAAACTTATCAACGCATTAAACAGGAAAGCTACGTCGAAGTTAGTGCGAATCTGAAACGCAAAGAGATGGATCAGCTGGTTCAGAGTTTACGTGGATTAAGTTGTGCAGAAGCCTCTCGGGTGATTGCCTCGGCTATGTATGATGACTATGTTTTGACCGCCTCGGATTTGCCAAAGATTATCGAAGGGAAGCGGCAGTTGCTCAGTAATGCAGGTTGCCTGGAATCAATCGCGGCTGATTTTTCCTCTGAAGATATCGGAGGATTATCGAATCTGAAAGCCTGGCTCAAACAACGGCAGGGCGGTTTTTCCCGCAGAGCCAAACAATACGGTCTCGAACCACCTCGTGGAGTTTTGATGCTGGGGGTTCCCGGTTGTGGGAAAAGTCTTTGTGCGAAAGTTGTCGCAGCCGATTGGGGGATGCCTTTATTGAGGCTCGACCCCGGCGTATTGTATCAGAAATTTATTGGGGAATCGGAAAGTCAGTTGCGCCAGGCATTGCGGCAGGCTGAAGCGATGGCTCCTGCGATTTTGTGGATTGATGAAATCGAAAAGGCATTTGCCTCCGCGAATGCGTCTTCTTCGGATGGCGGCCTTTCCAAGCGGATGTTCGGAACGCTGCTTTCGTGGATGCAGGATCATCGGCATCCCATTTTTATTGTCGCGACTGCAAACGATATTTCTGCCTTGCCTCCGGAATTGATGCGAAAAGGGCGATTCGATGAAGTCTTTTTTGTGGATCTCCCCAACGAACAAGCCCGCCAACAGATTCTGGGTATTCACTTAACACGAAAAAAACAGGAACCGGACCAATTCGATCTCGAACGGCTGGCAAAATCAAGTGAAGACTTCAGCGGTTCGGAACTGGAACAGGCGGTAATTTCCGCCTTTTTCACCGCTTACAATGAAGAAGTCCCGCTCAGCGACAATCATATAGAAGAAGAAATGCGAAAAACTCGTCCGCTGGCTGTCTTGAGCAAAGAAAAAGTAATGCAATTAAGGCAATGGGCTGAAAAACGTTGCGTCAGTGCAGATTAAAAAAGGTTATTTCCTGCTTTCAATCGGTCCACCTGTGGAGTACAAATTCTGGCAGGATTTCGTTAATCTACTTTCAGGCGAGCCGAGGGGGTTAACTCCCGGCTCGCCTGAATTAATTTCCAACTCTCAGAGATTATAAATAATATAGAGCCAGGTTGTTTTAATGATTTGTGTCAGTATTGGTCGCTCGCGAATGAAAGTGATGCGGGCAGAACATGTCGCCCTGAAAAAAGCGGGGGCTCAGTTGGTTGAATTAAGGCTCGACTGGTTGAAGCGAGTCACAGATATTTCCATGCTTCTGGAAGATCGCCCGACTCCAACGGTTATTACCTGTCGTCGAGCAGAAGACCGCGGAAAATGGCGAGGGACAGAAGAAGAACGCAAAATGCTACTGCGATCCGCGATCGCAGATGGCGTTGAATTTGTCGATCTGGAAGTCGATATTGCAACCGAAATTCCTCGTTACGGAAAAACACGGAGAATTATCAGCTATCATAATTTTGACGAAACTCCGCAGAACCTGGAAAGCATTTATCAGCAACTGAAGAAAAAAGATCCGGATATCATCAAGATCGTTACGATGGCTAACAGTCCCTCTGATGGTGTGCGAATGTTGGAACTTGTTTCTGGTGCGGATGTTCCTACAGTCGGTTTCTGCATGGGAGAGTTCGGCTTATTTACTCGTGTTTTATGTGGAAAATACGGGGCACCGTTCACGTATGCCAGTTTCAGTTCAGAACGGGAACTGGCACCGGGACAATTATCTTTTCGTGAGATGATCGATATGTATCATCACAATCAGATCGACCAGGAAACTTCCGTTTTCGGATTACTTGGTGATCCGATCGGTCATAGTTACAGTCCGCAAATTCATAATGCTGCTTTTCGCAAGGAAAATATCAACGCTGTTTATCTTCCTTTTCGCATTTCGGAACAGCACTTTGATGAATCGATCCGAGCGCTTCGCCGTCTAAGTATCGGCGGCTACAGTGTCACAATTCCTCATAAAGAACGAGCGATTAAATACGCCGACCATGTGGATGAATCTGTCGAACAAATTGGAGCCGCCAATACGCTTTATCGTAATCAGCGGGGAATCTGGTTTGCAGCCAATACCGATTATGAAGCGGCACTCACGACATTACGATTGGGGATGAAAAAAGCGGGTTGGCCCGGTGCAACGATGAAGGATCGAAAAGTGCTTATCCTCGGTGCAGGCGGCGTGGCTCGCGCGATTGGCTTAGGCGTTGTCAGGGCAGGGGGAATGTTAACCATTGCAGGTCGCACCAAAGCGCGCACCAAAGAACTCGCTCAACATTTGGGGTGTCACCATTGCAGTTGGGAGAACCGCGGGGCTCAAACTCCTGAAGTTCTCATTAATTGTACGCCAGTGGGAATGTTTCCGCATGTGGATGACACACCGTTTGATCAAAACTGGCTATCAGATCGGGCCATTGTTTTCGATACCATTTACAATCCCGAAAATACGTTGCTGATTAAACAGGCACGGGAAAAGGGATGTCACGTTGTCAGCGGTCTAGAAATGTTTGTGCAACAGGCTGCTGCACAATTTGAATGCTTCACCGGGCAAAACCCTCCGATTGAAGAAATGAGAGAGAGACTGCGAAAAGCAATCTCTCCTGTTGTCTATTCCTGATAGGAACTTCTATTAATTCTTAAAACAGTTTGAACGAGGGGTAGACATTCTTGTCTACCTGAAATACGCCATCCTACGGCTTGTTGGATATTATGATTATTACTTTGATTGGATTTCGAGGCAGTGGCAAAAGCTCTGTCGGACCGTTACTTGCCGAGCGGTTAAAGTTAGAGTTTGTTGATACCGATCAGCAAATCGAAAAAATTACGCAAAAAAGTATTTCAGATATTTTTGCCGAACAGGGAGAAGCATGTTTTCGAAAAGTTGAAGCAGAAACTTTACAAGCCATTTATCGAAAAGAGAATCAGGTTGTCGCTACAGGAGGCGGGGCAGTATTAAATATTCAAACTCAATTACTCATTCAGCAGAATGGTCCTGTTATCTGGTTGCAGGCTGATGCCGAAACGACGCTCAAACGTATTCACAAAGACCAGGCTGCCGGCGCGGCTCGCCCTGCTTTGACCGATCTCGATTTTCAGCAGGAAGTCGTCACCCTGTTGGAACAAAGAGAACCGATTTACCAAGACCTCAGCAACATACAAATTGATACCGTTGATGCAACCCCCGAACAAATCGTGGAACTGATTCAGCCACTTATTGAATTGTCTGACTGGGGAAATTCATGATTCCTGATCCGACAATGTATGTTGCCGTTTGCGTGGGGCTTTTTCTGCTTGGATTGTTTGCTGGGCGTTTTCTTAATCGTACCATTCTGCGTATCCCTCAGCATTTTGACGTTGTTCCTGCCTGGAAAGCTGTTTTTGCGAATGAAAAACGGCTGGGAGAATATCCGCAAACACGATGGTATAATTGCCTGCCTGTGATTGGAACAGCTTCTATTATAGGGCGATCTCCTTACAGTGGCCGCAGGATATTGGTTCGAGAACCTTGGCTCGAATTACTCAATGGTTGCCTGTTTGTGATGGCGTTTGTCTGTACGATTCCACCAGAATCGTGGGGGGCGATGCAGGCCGATTGTTTGCGGACGCCGCTATGGGCAGGTGAAATTTATCATTGGAATACAGTCTCAAACTTATTCCTCTGGAGCCGCTATTTCTATTTTCTCTTTCTGGTTGAAGCATTGTTTGTTGCCACATTTATCGATTTCGATTTATGGATTATCCCCGATGGCGTGACACTTCCTGCGATGGTTGTTGGCTTTGTTGGACAAACTTTGGGCGTTGGTTATTTCCTGGCTCCCGTTTGGTTCCAGGATCCGAATTTGTTGCAATCTCTGATGCCGTTTATCCCCGCATTGGAATGGTGGCCGACTCAGAATTACTTTCCCGAATGGATAAAGTTTCATCCTTTCTTGCACGGCTTCTCAATTTCTGTAGTCGGCTTTCTCGTGGGAGGCGGGATTGTCTGGGCGGTGCGGATTATTGGCGGACTGATTCTCAGACGCGAGGCGATGGGATTTGGCGATGTTATTTTAATGGCGATGATCGGTTCGTTCGTCGGTTGGCAAGCGGTCGTGGTTGCCTTTTTTCTTGCCCCGGTGATTGCTTTGTTTATTTTTGTTGTGATGCTGGTGGTGAATCTGTTTTCAAAACAGGAATTCACCTGGGCGATGCCTTATGGACCTTATCTTTCGATTGCAACAATTATTGTTCTGTTCTGCTGGAAGTATTTTTGGCCGATGGTGGAGCGTATTTTCATGCCGGGTCCTCTCTTGTTGGTTTTTGCTTTTGCAATGCTCATCATGCTCGCCCTTTCCCTGTTCATTATTCAGGGTCTCAAATGGCTCGTCGGAATTGATCCCTGGCCCGGCGAAGAACTAACCTGGCGATCAGCCGACCAATTGCATCATTATTCTGGCGAAACGGTAGATCCTCATCACGGAAGCTGGAAACGCACTTCTTGGCCTGGAACAGAATCCGGTCGTGGACAACTGAACGAACATCGCTGGCGAAATGGATGTCAATAAATTAAAAGAGGCATTGGCTAGTAGGCGTTAGGAACTTCATGGGTTGCTTTTGTAACACACCAAAAAAGACTTTTGTATTAAAATAGATTCAATCAAACCAAATGATACATATTATCGATTACGGAATGGGCAATTTGCGATCTGTTGCCAAGGCGTTTGAGCATCTTGGGATTGATGCCAAAATCTGTCAGTCTCCCGATGAAATTACCGATATCGAAAAGATGGTGCTGCCGGGTGTCGGTGCCTTTCGTGATGCGAAACAGCATCTTGAAGAGCAGGGGTTTATTGAACCGATTTTGCAACATATCGAAAAAAATCGCCCTTTTTTGGGAATCTGCCTCGGCTTGCAGTTGCTTTTTGATATCAGCTACGAAGACGGGCAATACGAAGGTTTGAAGTTGATTCCTGGTGAAGTGGTCAGATTTCAGGAACACGCCGGGCTGAAAATTCCGCACATGGGCTGGAATCAGTTGACGGATATTGAAGAAGATAACCCGCTGCTCAAAGGAATCCCGGAATCGGCCTGGTTTTATTTCGTGCATAGTTATCATGTTGTGCCGACTGATGCCGATGTCATTGCAGCGAAAACGCAGCATGGTCAAAGCGTTGTTGCAATGATCCGCAAAGGGAACCTGTTCGCTTCGCAATTTCACCCGGAAAAAAGCCAGCAGCACGGTTTACAATTACTGAAGAATTTCGCTGCATTGAACTAAATAATTATTTTTCTTACTGGAGACAAACAATGGAACTGATTCCTGCGATCGATTTAAGGGCAGGGCGTTGTGTCCGGCTGCGTCAGGGAGATTACAATCAGGAAACAATTTTCAACGATGATCCTGTGGAAGTGGCTCGTGAATGGGCAAATCAGGGCGCAACGCGAATTCACCTCGTCGATTTAGATGGAGCGCGAGCCGGCTCTGTTCAGAATGGGGACGTGATTCGCAAAATTGTCGAAGCGGTTGATGTCCCGTGCCAGCTTGGGGGAGGGCTTCGCGATACCGAAACAGTCATGCACATTCTTAACGATGTTGGCGTGGAGCGAGCGATCATCGGAACGCAGGCGCTCAAGCAACCAGACTGGTTTCGTGAAATCGTTAATGCAGCTCCTGGTCGAGTTGCACTTGGAGTTGACGCAAAAGATTCAATGGTTGCAACGGCAGGTTGGCTCGAAGTTTCAAAAACTTCGGCGATAGATTTGGCAGGTCAATTTGCGGGCTTGCCGGTTGCTGCGGTCATTTATACCAATATCGCCAACGATGGCATGATGCAGGGGGTGGATGAATCAACAATGCAGGACATGGCGAACCTGGCTGATCTCGGTTTACCCGTCATTGCTTCTGGCGGTGTGACGACAACAAAAGATATCGAAAATCTGCTTGCGTTACAGCAGAAACATTCAGGAATTGTCGGAGCAATTATCGGACGCGCCCTGTACGAAGGAACGATCAATCTCAACGATGCCATTCAACTGGTTCAATAACGAATTAAACGAGAACTTATTCCAGACGACATGGCAACAACTTTTCACTTTTCAACACTGACTGAATTGAAAGTTATCTCATGAAAAGACAATTTAATTTATCCGCGATTCTCTTTATTGCTATTTTCACGTTATCGATTGTATTCTCTTTTTCGAATCCCAGACTAAAAGCCGCTGAGCAACCGCCTAATATTGTTTATATTATGGCTGATGATCTCGGCTATAACGAACTGGGGTGTTATGGTCAAAAATGGATCAAGACGCCTCACATCGACCGCATTGCCAAAGAAGGCATCAGGTTTACCGATTTCTATTCAGGCAATGCCGTTTGTGCGCCCGCGCGTTGTAATTTGTTAACGGGCAAGCATCCTGGTCATGCGTATATACGCAACAATGGCGATCCGAAACATTTACAACATCTAAAAGAAAAGTTTGGTTGGGAATTCCCCGGTCAGAATCCTATTCCAGATTCTGAAATTACGATTGCAGAAATGCTCAAACAGAAAAATTATGCCACCGCTGCGATCGGAAAATGGGGGCTGGGACATTTCGGCACAACCGGTGATCCAAACAAGCAAGGCTTTGATCTGTTTTATGGATTCAATTGTCAAAGACACGCGCATAATCATTACCCAAAATTTCTTTGGAACAATCGCACCAAAGAACTCTTTCCTGGTAATGATCGTACATTGAATGGCAAGACCTATTCGCAGGATCGATTTACTGAGATGGCTCTGGATTTCATTCAGCAAAACCAGAAGCGACCTTTCTTTCTCTATCTTCCTTTCGCCATTCCGCATCTTTCCATTCAAACGCCTGAATCTTCATTGAAACAGTACAAGGGAATTATCCCCGAACAGGAACATAAACATCGTGGCTATCTGAAACACCCATACCCCAGAGCAGGCTATGCAGCGATGGTCAGCCACATGGATCGAGACGTCGGCAAGGTGATGGATTTACTGAAAAAGCTGGGGCTGGACGAGAACACCATTGTCTTTTTCACTTCCGATAACGGTCCAGCTTACAACCGTCTGGGAGGTTCCGATTCGGTCTTCTTTGAATCTGCGGGACCACTGCGAGGATTCAAAGGAAGTTTGTATGAGGGAGGAATTCGCGTGCCGATGGTTGTTCGCTGGCCTGGAAAAATTCCTCCTTGTCAAACAACCGATCTCATTTCCGCCAACTGGGATATTATGCCCACACTTGCAGATGTTTCCAGAACAACCGCTCCAAAAAACATTGATGGGATCAGCCTGTTACCTACGTTGCTGGGACATCCAGAAAAACAGAAAAAACACGAGTTCCTCTACTGGGAATTTGCCGCCTATGGTGGTCAACAAGCTGTACGAATGGGAGACTGGAAAGGAATTCGTCAGAAACTTCTCTTACGAAAAAATCCGCACTTGAATATCGAGCTTTATAACCTCAAAACAGATATCGGCGAAACGACCGATGTGGCACAGGATCACCCGGAAATAGTCGATAAAATTAAGAGAATTATGATTGAACAACACGTCAACTCAAAGCTCTTTAAGTTTCCCGTTCTTGACGAACAGAAGTTTTAGGTGAATTAAAAAACGCCCGGTTGTCTAACCGGGCGTTTTTTATTTTTATAAGAGGATGAAAATCTATTCGCTCCCCTGCTTTTTTTCGATGGTGAGTATTGTCCCTCTTTCCGAATACTCGATGAGGTCCATAAACGCCTTCATCAGCATAATTCCGCGACCACAGGGACGCTCAAGGTTTTCCAGGGCAGTTGGGTCGGGAACATCACAGAGATCGAAGCCAGGACCTTGATCCTTAATGACAACACGGACTTTTTCAGAGCTGATTGCCCACCGAATTTGAACGACCTTATTTTGGTCCATTCGATTCCCGTGTTTAATCGCGTTGATGATTCCTTCTTCCAACGCAAGACGAGTACTGAAAATGTCACGTTCAGTGAATTTGTACTTCTCCATGAGCGCAATGATTCGCTCCTGAACTTCCTGCCCCCTGACAGTATCGCTCGGAATTATTTCGTCGAACAGTTCGTCAAATTCTTCGGCTGAGATCATTGTCGCCCGAGTTGATTCTGGCTTATTTGACATAGAAAGGAATTACCGACCGGCCCACAATAAAATGTGAATTAAATGGTCTGGTGAATTAACAATAGTCATGCAAACAAAAAGAGTTTTAGAAACCCTGCAAAGCTTCTTCCTGGGTATCTTTAATATCAAACAGTTTGTTCAATTTAGTAATCGCGAACACTTCGTAGATATCTTTACGGATTGAGCAAAGACGAAGTTTTCCGGAACTTGCCTTCACTTTCTTATCCATCGTAATCAATTTCCCCAGTGCTGCACTGGAAAGGTATTCTACGCTTGAAAAATCCAGAATTACGCGTTTGCGACCATCTTCTTCCACAAGAGCGAATAACTGACTCCCAATTTGCTGAATGTTATTTTCATCCAGAATCTTTTTATCCACAAAAGTGGCAATGGTGACATCACCGACCTCTTCCACATCAATACGTCGGCCCGCAGCCATATTACTACCCCAATTTCTCTAAAGGATTACTCACACACTTTTTCAGGCATGAAATGAACGTGAAAAACAGATTTGTGCGAATTCATTTCGCACAAAACCCTCATCTATGACAATGTCTACTTAACTGAAACAAGTTGGACAAGTGAACGAAAAGAGACATAAATCCCATTCATCATTATACAAACATCTTTCCCACCAGGAAAACAAGAATGGTACTTCCCGAATGAGAAATTAAAACTTGCACAAAAAAGATCAAATTGAGAATACTCTGTTTTCTCAATCGTCAGCTCCACTTTGAATAAAGTATAGCTTATCGATCAGCATATCTTGAACGACAATCCATGGATTGTCAACCAGTTCGCAAAAAACAGCCTTGGTGTTACATAAATCCAATGAAAAAGGCTGTAAATACGACGTAATCGAAAATTCTTATCAAGCTCCTTTGCCTTATTGAAAACGAATGAATATATGAAAACCAGATGAATGGACGAGAGGTTACATCAATTGCTTACCTTACTGAAGCAAAGCGATCAGTTCTGGCAGAATTCTATCCTGCAAGGACTTTGCGTCTTCAAAAACAAACCATCGGTTCGTTGGAACTTGTAGAAATGCCCGTTGAAATCGAATTAAATTGGCAGATTCTCCTGTCGTATTTCTGATACAAATTCCGGCAATCTGCTCAGGGTGCTTCCGCGCGATTTTTCCATACATTTCTGGATCTTTTTCGCCGCAGTCTCCAAAAAGCAAAAAACGACGCTGCGGGTATTGTGAAAGTAGTGACTCAATCACCTTCCGTTTTTTTTTGTGTGTCGGGAATATTTTCTTTAAGAATGTGATATCTTTCAACTCAAACTTGCGAAGATGAATCGAGCCTTCTGGAAAATTGTGAGCAGCCAGAAAACCTGAAATCGGATGATATAACTGCCAGGGTGTCGCAGAAATATAATGAAACGAAGTCTCAGGAGTTGCCAGTTCGGCAAAAAGTTCAGGCATCCCTTCGATTGACTGGTACGGTCTGAGAAAAGAGTTCCGCAGCATTTCCTGCTTGTTGCTTACATTGGTGAATTTAATCGTATCATCGATATCAGAAATGACAGACAATCCGCGGTCACCAATTAAGTGGATCTCGCCACAAACCTGCGCCTGATCATTATCTCGCCGGGCAGTGATTGTTGTTTTGAGTGAACCGTGTGCGGTGCGACTTGCCACTTCAGGTACCTGCTCAAGTTGTAAATCTAAAATGCCACGAAAGTGACCGTTACCTTTACTTTTTTGAAAGATGAACGAACCCTGAGAATGTGATATTTCGATAGAAACTTTCTTGCGGCTTCTAACAACAAACCCCCAGGTCCGTTCTCTAAAATAAGGAGGATCTTCAACATCACGAGGCAATTTCAAAGCCCGGCGCAGTAACCCCGCGGTTGCCCGTTGAAAATTGGCATCCTGTTCCGCATCGAAACACCATCCGTGTACGTTGGCAATCCACGAATTTAATTCCTGGTCGCGATACGCAACAGTCGGAAAAAGAACAAGATGATTTCCATTCTCAAGCACCGCAACTCCTGTTTTATGGTTGATATTGTTTACCCGGATAAACCGGAATCAAATAGAATGTAGCCACACTCGCCAGAGTGTGGACAAATTGTAAACCGACCTTTCCACCGTCTGACGACGGTGGCTACAAGAAATATGCTGCCGCATTTACGCAGCATTTCGTTGATAAGGAATCTAACGAGGCTTTGCCTCAAACCAATTCTTTCATCTATTACAGTAAAACCCAACAGGGTAGCCCGGCCACTGTCAGTGGTTGGGTGCCCTCAGGCACAAGAGGCTCGCGTCCTGTGCGTTCAATACCATTGAAGCCTCCAATGTAAAAGGAAGCCACAGGGCGCGAACCTCTTGTTGCTACGCAACCCAACCGCTAAAAGCGGATGGGCTCCCCTGTTTTATTAATTTGACACAAAAACTTGACTCAACAAGTATAACTTGCCCCCTATAAAGAATCTAAACATCACACAATGTAACCGCTTCTTGTAAACCGGTTAAGGCATCTCTTGTCGGAATGTATTCCTGCCCAACGAATCCCTGATACTTCACTTCGAGAAGAGCTCGCATGATCGCAGGATAGCTGATCTCCTGATTCTCATCTAACTCGGCTCGACCAGGATTTCCCGCGGTATGAATGTGCCCGATATATTCGTGATGCTGCTTGATTCGCCGAATGACATCGCCATCCATAATTTGAACGTGATAAATATCGAAAAGCAACTTCATGCGCGGTGAACCGACTCGCTTGATGATATCGATACAGTATTCGGTATGATCCCCCTGATACCCCGGATGCCCTTTCATGGGGTGAGAATCATCCCGCGTATTGAGCATTTCCAGGCAGAGGTCTACCTTCTTTTTTTCTGCCAGCGGCATCAGTTCTTTGAAAAACTTAACGCAGTTCTCGGCCCCCTGTTCATCAGAAATATCGCCAGCCATTCCGGTGAAGGTAATGACCGAAGGGCAGCCAAAATCCGTAGCTTGATTGATGCGAGTCGTCAGTTTATCGCGAACGGCTTCCCAGTTCGCAGGATTATTCGGACCTTCCCGGAATCCATGACTTCCTGCAATCGCGCACGTCAAGCCATGTTTTTTTAAGACGGGCCAATGTTTCGGGTCAATCAATTCGATACTGGGAATTCCCAAACTAACGGCCAGAGATCGGA
>Ga0316208_1001875_pt1 | contig 18479 bp, 10 predicted proteins | sample 3monopyrite_MG_FD_204944 | JGI IMG/M metagenome (GOLD analysis project Ga0316208, IMG submission 204944) | Microbial mat bacterial communities from mineral coupon in-situ incubated in ocean water Damariscotta River, Maine, United States -... | ecosystem: Environmental > Aquatic > Marine >...
TTTGTTCAGATCAAGCGACTACTTTCAACCCGTTTGAGCCTGGAACATCACTTTCGTAACGTTCACACAATAATCGGTCGCCGTTTTCAACACGCTTCGACGAAAAGCGAGTCCGCAGGCTCCATCTGCCGGCAGCCTCGCACGTCGCACGGAGAATCAAAGATGAAGAGTCGCGCTCGTCTGATGAGAATGCTGGTTGCCGCAGCCACGCTGCTCAGCACGGTTACTGCCTCGCGGAATTCCATCGCTGCAGATGCAAACAACACTCGCAGCGACAAGCCAAACATCATCGTCGTCTATTGCGACAACCTCGGGTACGGCGACATCGAGCCATTCGGTTCGACGCTGCATCGCACGCCAAATCTCAACCGCATGGCAAAGGAAGGGCGAAAGTTCACGCACTTCTGCGTCACGGCTGGAGTCTGCACGCCGTCCCGCGCGAGCATCATGACCGGCTGTTATCCACAGCGAGTCGGCATGCACCTGAACCCTCGCGACGGCTGGGTGTTGCGGCCGGTTTCGCAGTACGGGCTGCACCCGGACGAAGTGACCGTCGCGGAAGTCCTCAAAGGACAAGGTTACGCGACCGCGATCGTCGGCAAATGGCACCTCGGTGATCAGCCGGAGTTTCTGCCGACTCGACAGGGCTTCGACTGGTTCTTCGGAGTTCCCTACTCGGATGACATGACCGAACGCGTCTGGGACAAGGACGGCTCGAAGTGGCCACCACTGCCGCTGATGGAAAATGAAACGGTCATCGAAGCTCCGTGCGATCGAGATGGCCTCACAAAACGCTACACCGAACGAGCGATGCAGTGGATCGCTGAGCACAAAGAAGAACCGTTCTTCCTGTACTTCCCCCAGGCCATGCCGGGCAGCACGAAGACGCCGTTCTCCAGTGACGCCTTCCGAGGCAAAAGCAAGAATGGTCCATGGGGAGACTCCATTGAAGAACTCGACTGGTCCATGGGAGTCATGCTGGACCAGCTCAAAGAACTGGGCATCGCCGAAAACACGCTCGTAATCTGGACGTCGGACAACGGCGCGCCGATCAATCGCGACCTCTCTGATCTCAGCCGAGGCTCCAACCAACCACTCCACGGCCGCGGCTACACCACCAGCGAAGGGGCATTCCGAGTGCCCACCATCGTCTGGCAGCCTGGCAAGGTTCCCGCCGGTACAACGTGCAACGAGCTGGCTTCAACGATGGACCTGTTGCCGACGTTCGCGAAACTCGCTGGCGGCAACGCACCGGCAGATCGGAAGATCGACGGCCAGGACATCGCTCCACTTCTATACGGAAAGCCTGAAGCAAAAACTCCGCACGACGCTTACTACTACTATCACCAGGATCAGCTGCAGGCAGTCCGCTCCGGCCCGTGGAAGTTGTTCCTGCCGATCGACTTCGTGCCAGGCCACCCTCATTTCCGAAAGGGACAAAAGCCGGAGCCGCTGTTGTTTAACGTCGTCGATGACATTTCCTGCGAGAAGAATGTCGCCGCAGCGCATCCTGAAATCGTCGCTCAATTGAGTAAGGTCGCGGATCAGGCCCGGGCGGATCTCGGCGACAAAGGTAAGCCCGGATCTGGGCAACGAAAGCCAGGCAAGATTGCCGGCAAGCCTCAGCAACAGGTTCTGCAGAAGAACGCGTTGGAGGTCATTGAAGGAGTTCGCGGTGGCCGACACTGGGTGGACCAGAAAACGGCTCCACCTAAGTCTCCGGCCGAATCACTCGCCTGCCTGGAAATCGAGCCGGGCCTGGAGATTCAACTCGTTGCTTCAGAACCCCTCGTCCGGGATCCCGTTGCCATCGCTTTCGACCAGCGTGGGCGGATGTTTGTCGTCGAGTACGGCGACTATCCCATCGGCCCGGAAGACGGCGGTGATCCATTATCAAAGGTCGTCTACCTCGAAGACACCGACGGCGACGGACAGGTCGACAAGCGACACGTCTTTGCCGACAAGCTGACCTTCGCTCACAGCCTGATGCCTTTTCGTGAAGGGCTGATCGTCGGCGCTCAAACTCAGATTCTATTCCTGAAAGACACTGACGGAGACAACGTCGCGGACGTGCGAAAAGTTCTGTTTGATGGCTTCACGCCAGCTCATCCGCAAATGCAGATCGGCAATCCGCGTTGGGGAATGGACAACTGGATTTACCTCAACTACGGGCCAGGAAAAATCACGTCGCCAGATTCCAAAGGCGAGCCCGTCGCCATGCCTCGGAAAGATTTCCGCTTTAACCCACTGACGATGGAGTTTGAAGCCGACAGCGGCATGGGCCAGTTCGGAAACACCATCGACCGTTGGGGCAACCGGTTCTACTGCACAAACCGAAATCCGATCATGACGACTCTGTTGCCCCCGGCAGTTCTCAAACGGAATCCCTACGCGATCACTTCCGCTGCTCATTACGACGTTGGCAATTCCGGAGGCGACACACGCGTCTACCCACTTGTCGAAATGAAGAGTAACTACCTTTCGCACGCCGGCACGCACACGTCCGCCTGCGGAGTGACTGCTTACACAGGCGACCTGCTCGGCGGATCGTTTCAAGACAGCGTCTTCGTCTGCGAGCCAATCGGCCACCTGGTCACTCGATCAATCGTCAAACCGAACGGCCTGCGTCTGACCGCAGATCGAGCACGACCAAAAGCGGACTTCATCGCCTCAACAGACACCTGGTTCCGGCCAGCGAGCCTCGCCAACGGCCCCGACGGAGCCCTCTACTTAGCAGACATGTACCGGCTGTGGGTCGAACATCCCAAGTTCCTGCCGCCCGAGATCGCCGCAAAACTCGACTGGCGAGCCGGCGAAGACCGAGGTCGCATCTACCGAATCGTTCCCAAAGATGCGAAGCCGCAGCCGTTCACTCCGCCGGAATCTCTTGACGACATGGCGAAGCTGCTGGAGTCGCCCAACGGCTGGCAGCAGTTCCTCGGTCAGCGATTGCTCGTTGAGCAGTTAGAAAGTTTCACGAACAACCCAGAGACCCGGAAAGTTGCACCACGACTCCAGAAAATTCTTAGGGAACATTCCAATGCCACCGCACGCCTGCACGCTCTCTGGACCTTAAACACTCTCGGTGCGTCGCGCACTGCCGTCCCACAGGGAATGAACGATGTCGACGCGCATGTTCGCCACGATGCAGTCAAACTGTCAGCTCGATGGATCAACAACGACGAAGCCATCTTCAACAGGCTGGCCGAACTTGCCAACGATCCGGATGCCAGCGTGCGATTTCAGGTGGCCCTCGCGCTGGGTAAGAGCAAGCGGCCCGAAGCCTCACAACTGCTGGCTTCACTGGCGCTGAAAGACGGCGAGGATTCGTGGTTCGTTAGTGGGCTGCTGACGTCGACTCGCGAACGATCGGGAGCAGTCCTGAACGCACTCGTCTCAAACAAAGACTTTGTCGCTGCCGGAAGCACGGCGAAAGCCCACCTCGTGAAAAGTCTTGCCAACGTTGTCGGAGTTCGCGGCGACGTCGATGAACTGTCAGAACTTCTAACTACGTTGGGAGGTGACGCAGCATCCTCTTCAAAAGTATCCGGAGCCTGGTGGCAGGCCGCAGCGATCAGTGGTTTGGGACAAGGACTGCCTCGCTACCGAGGGGAACTCGGCCGATTGAGTCTGCCGTTGCTGCTGAACAATCCTCCGGCAGGACTGAAAGATGCCGCAGCGGGATTGCGGGAGTTGCTCGCTCAGAGTCAGAAGGCCGCACTCGACCGAAAGCGGCCCGCAACTGGCCGTGCAACCGCCGTTGAATTACTCGCCTATCGTCCTTTTGCAGAGGCCGCACCGGCCTTTGAAGAATTGCTCGAAACCGACCAGCCGGTCGAAGTTCAAACGGCGTGCATTAACGCTCTCTCCGCCAATGGATCGGAAGCCGCCGCGAAGATCGTCCTGGAACGCTGGCAGGAACTGGGCCCAGCCGTGCGAGGCCCAGCCTTGACGCTGCTGCTTCGCCGCACGACTTCGACAAAGCTCGCACTTGATGCCATGACTGCGGGGACGATGAGACCTGCGGCGCTGAGCATCGACCAGCGAGTCCGCCTGTTGAAGCACTCAGACGCAAAACTTCGCGAACAGGCAAAGAAACTGTTCGGCGGCGCGGTCTCATCCAACCGGCAAGCCGTCGCGAAAAAATACCAACCGGCGTTGTCCTTTGATGCTTCAGCAAAAGCCGGAGCGAAGGTCTTTGAGAAAACCTGCTCGAAGTGCCACCGCATCAACGGCAAGGGACACCAGGTCGGCCCGGACCTGAGCGACGTCCGGAACCGCTCGAAACTCGCCCTGCTCTACGACATTCTCGACCCAAACTCGAAAGTCGAGCCACGCTTCACTGCTTACACCGTGGCAACGGTCGACGGGAAAGTCTTCAACGGGCTGATCGTCTCAGAAACTGACGAAGCAGTCGTCCTGCGAATGGCCGAGGGCAAAGAGCAAACCATCGGCCGCGGCGAAATCGAAGTCATCCGCGCCAGCAAAGTTTCCCTGATGCCTGAAGGCGTCGAGAAAGACATCAAACCTCAAGACATGGCCAACCTGCTGGAGTTTTTGAAACGTGGGAACACAGCAAAACTTCAATCACCTAATTAAAGAGGTCTCGCGAAGGCGCTAAGCCGCGAAGGAAAGGAAGCACCTGTTCCTTGAACGTCTTTCACTTTCTTAGCGTCTTCGCCACTTCGCGTGAGAATTAAGTCATGAACGAAAATGAGATGGCGACAATCATCGTTGATGCGGCATTCACAGTTCACACGACTCTTGGACCGGGATTGCTTGAGTCCGTTTATGAAGGAGCCCTCGCGCACGAACTGACGAAACGCGGCCTGAACGTCGTCCGTCAACTCTCTATTCCCGTGGTCTATGACAGTGTGACGTTCGATGAAGGGTTTCGTGCCGATCTGGTAGTTAACAACCTGGTCATCATCGAACTGAAGTCGGTAGAAACGGTCCACCCGGTTCATAAGAAGCAGCTAACAACGTATCTGCGTCTTGCAGGCAAAAAGCTCGGCTTTCTGATCAACTTCGGCTCGCCTCTCTTGAAGGACGGAATCACGCGAGTCGCCAATGGCGTGGACGACTGGGGCAACAGAAGAGACGCACGCGAAGGTGCAAAGTCGCGAAGTTAACGATGAGGCTCTTGCGTTCCTTCTTTCTTAATTCCTTAGCGTCTTCGCGGCTTAGCGTGAGAAAACCAGCATGAAAAGTTTCCTGTCGCGGCACACGTTCGCTGCCTCACCGTCAGGTAGTTATCCTCGGGCTAGCTCGCCTGCAAGAGCGGCATTGGACAACCGAAAACTCAATCATTCAACAAACTGCGAGACATCACTGTGAAGCATCTTTGTCGACGGCAACGTTCTGTCAACTTCGTTTTTCGAATCCTCGCCGTCGTAATTCTGGCGGTAGGACTCTGCTCGTCAGCTCACGCCTTCCGTGATCCGATTCGGCTGACGCATGGGCCGATGCTTGGAAAACCGACCGCTCACTCGGTCGTTGTCTGGGGGCGGACTTCTGATCCGGGGCAGTTCGAGGTTCATTACGGAACGAAGCGCAACAAGCTTGACCTCGTCAGCAAACCGGGAACAACTGAACTCGGGCATGACAATACCGGAACTGTTCAACTGACAAAGCTGAAGTCGGACACTCGGTATCACTATCAGATTTGGGTTAACGAGCGTCCGCATGGCTTTCCAGGAAGTTTCCGCACACTGCCCAGCGCTGACGATACTCGGAATGCAGAACACAATCCCAAGGGACTGTTCAACTTCAAGTTTCAAATCGGTTCCTGCGCGAATCAGAATCCACTGCACGGTCTGGGACATCAATCTCCAACTTACGAAAACCTGAATCGCGATTGGGTCGACAAAGTCCACTTTCACATCATGAACGGCGACTGGCTCTACGAAGAGCTGCGGACTTATCAGCCGGAGACGTGGCGACTCAATCAGGGAGCAAAAGAATTCCCACTCTCCGTTCAGGTCATGCCGACGGTCGTTGGCGTCTGGGAAAATTACAAGCTTTACCTCAGTCGAGGTGTCGAACTGGCCAAATGGCATCGCAATGTGCCGAGCTATTTCACGTTCGACGACCACGAACTCGTCAACGACATCTGGGGTTCAGCCGAAGCCGGCAAGCGTCACCGTCGGACCGTCTTCCGGGACATCGGAACCCACGCCTGGTACGACTATCTTGGCTGGGCGAACCCGATGGAGCACAACCAGGACATCCACTACGGCAAAGCCAGCATGAAGGCTGGCAGCGACCTGCTGGTTGATAAGACCGTCGACTTCACCAAACTTCCGCTGAAGGAAATGCTGAACCTGCACGTTCACTGGGGCACTGCCGAAGCTGGCGTCAACGACCTCAAGTACGACAACGACGACGGGAATAAAAACTCGTACGTCTACGACATCGTCGAAGTCGTTGATGCTCACACTTTGCGTCTGCACATGCCGGCCAAAGTCGACGACATGGACCTCAGCTATTCAATCGGCCGTCGCAGCTATGGAAGTTTCAAAGTCTCCAACTGCGAGTTCTTCCTGCTGGACACTCGCGGCGACCGCGACATGCACGACATCACTCAGCGCGACAAGCCTGGCATCTCGATGATCGGTAAGCCGCAACGCGAATGGCTGCTTCGGTCGATGAAACGCAGCGATGCTGACTTCTTCTTTGTCGTCTCAACCGTGCCGTTCATGATTCCTCATTCTGGAGCCGGCGGATTCGAAGCGGCCGGCAATAAAGAAGAAGCTTGGACAGGCTTCTTCGATGAACGGGAAATGCTCATCAACGAGTGGGACAAGATGGGCAAAAAGGTCTTCGTGATGACTGGCGACCTGCACAACAGCTTTGCGATCAACGTCACCGACAACGTCTGGGAATTCTGCTGCGGGCCTCACAACAGCGTGAACCACGTGCCCAAGCTCGACGAAAGCGATCGACCAGCCACCGGCAAGTTCAAGTTCGGCCCCCGCGAATGCGACATTCGCTGGAGCAGCTACATTCTGCCGGACATCCCACGCCTGGACCGGCTCTACCCTCACTACTGCGTCGTGCAGATCAACAATGTCTTCAACCAGCCGAAGAAACTGGGCGACAAACGCTGGGTCGCGTATCCGCACCCGCAGATCATCTTCCAGTATTTCGACGGAAAGACCGGAGAACTCGCCTACGCCGAAGCAGTCTCACTCGACCGCAAATAGTGGCTTGCGAATCGCATTGCCTGCTTAGGAAATCGTCCAGAACGACTTCCCACAGTGGCTCTGCACTCTGTGCGGAAACCCCCGCGTTGGGCTGACGCCGTTAACGATATTTTACCGCCGGATTCTCCTTGTATTTGCCACCCGCTTTAGCCGCTGGTGTCTGAGCAATGGACAATCTGGTTAGCCGGCTTCAGCCGGACTTTCCGTCGCGGAATTAGTCAACTGGCTGAAGCCACAAATGAAGTCCGGCTAAAGCCGGCTGTTTGACCACAATACACCACGGATCCACCAGCTAAAGCTGGTGGCAAAGACTGGAACTGAGAATCCTTAACGGCGTTGCCCGTTGGGCTGACGCGACGGAGTCGCGTGCCACTGAAAAGGTAAGTTATCGCGAACACGTTCCTGAGTAGATGTCTCGCAGATGCTCTCCTGTTTTCATTGGCGTCACTTGCTCGGTTTGGCGACGTAGCCTTGCCAGACCCACTCGATGGCGTGAGGCAGGAATTGCGCCTTGGCATTGCGTACGCCGTGGCCAGAGTTCTGACAGAACAGATACTGGTAGGAGTACCCCCTGGCCTTCAGCACTTTGGCCATGCGATGGTTGGCCTCAACCCAGTCGTGCATGCCATCGCGCATGACGTTCGGGTTGAAATTGTCCCGGTCGCCGACGGCCAGAAAGATACGCAGCGGCTTTTTGGGACTCTCTGGAATGAGCTTGTCATGAAAGTCCCAGGCTCCTCCGGGTCTCTCCGGATTGAACGGCCATTGTTGATTCACAAAGGTGCCTGAAGTCGTCAGCACTCGGTGGTAAAGATCCGTGCGATACCATGCCATGGCCAGTGCGGCCGAGCCTCCGGAACTACTGCCCATCGCCGCTCGTCCATCGGGATCTTTCGTCAGCTGCACGCCACAGTGCTTTTCGACACGCGGCAGGACTTCGGTTTCGATGTATTCAGCATAGAGTCCCGACATGCTGTCGTACTCTTTTCCTCGCTCGTGTCCCTGAGCATCGCCGCCGCCGTTGGCCACCATGATGATGATCATCGCGGGGACACGCTTCTGAGCGATCAGGTTGTCGAGGATCCTCGGGACCGACATGTTCGGCTTTCCCTTGGGTCCGTCGTGAATGACCATGAACGGAGCTTCGCTGCCTGGCCTGTACTGAGTCGGTATGTAAACGGTGATCTGCCGCGTGTAGTCAATTTTGTGAGTCTCGACGATCAGCGTCTTCGGGTTCTTCGGATCGACGGTGCCGAATTCCTTTCGAGCAATTCCCGGGTTCAGGAGTTTCGTTTCCTTCGAATCAATGCTGAATTGCTGCACCTTCCCCTGCGGGACACCTTCGACGACCTTGTTCTCAGGAGCCACCTGGTATTCAGGCCCGATCAGAAAATCGCCGTCCACACCAAGCGGCGGATTTAAACCGGGATCCGCATCCAACCGAACGAACTTCGGCGTCCCCGGTGCATCAAACTTGCGAGTCGGCGGCGGCGTACGTTTTCGCTGTGCGTGACATGCTGAATCGATTGGCAGCACCGCGAACGCGATAAGTGCTGTGAGAACCGAAATCCGCTGCTTAGACATGAAACATCCTCGTTCAATTAAGAAGTAGATCCTGACGCAGCCAGTTTGGGCAAGGAGTCATGATCCTCGTTCGCATCCCGGGAAGCAATCCGGCGCTTGCCGAATCAATTCTGGCATCCAATCAACGACGCGGAACCGGAGCTTTTCAATCGGTGATCGGAGCGATCGTTGGCTTCGAGATCGCCTCAGCAGCCATCTGGCTACGTCGCCGAACGAAGAAGTAAGTAGGACCAGTGTTGTCATCTACCGGCCTCTATCCGTTTCAGAAAGATGCGGTTTAGTCGCAGCAGCTCCGTTCCGTGGGCGGTCACGACCTCGGCTTTCAGCGTTGCAGGACCTTTGGTCAACGCGAGCCGGCCAATTGCGATGCGCTCAAAGACGTCGGCGGTTGGTGTGGGGTTCGGCGAGCATTCAATGGATTCGTCGCCGACGGAGATCCGCAGCGTGCCGCCGCCGCGGGCTGATCGACCGTAACTAAGAGTGACGTCGTACTCACCGTCGCTCAGCACGTCGAGATTCCACTTTGCGTGCTCGCCAGGTTCCCTCCAGCCTTCGATGGTGTCCCAGTCGTAGCCGCGGAAGACGTATTCGATATTGTTGCCGTGCCACTTGGCCCAACTCGGCTGGATCTCCAGCAGCGGTTCGTCCGGATGTCCGACCGGAATTGGCACCGGCTGGTAGGTCACCCCTTTCGTCACGTCGTTAAACCAGCGTAAGAACTCTTTCCGCAATCGAACTGCGATCTCGGGATGCTGTTTTATCAGGTTCTTCTTTTCACCGAGATCGGCTTGAAGATCGAAGAGCTGCCAGTCTGCGGATGTCGGCGTCTTTGACTTCGCGGCGGATGTGGCCGACACGCGTTTTGCCGCCCCCGTGCGACGCACCTGGCAAGCGAGCTTCCACCGTTGATCGGAGACGGCCCAGCGATAGTCAGCATTCGGAAAGAAGCGGTCCCACGCGTGGTAGACGAATTCATGATGCTCTTGGCCCTGGCCCGCCTTCAGCAGCGGCACCAGGCTTTTGCCATCGATCACTCGGTCGTTTAGCAACGGAACACCGGCCAGCTCACAGAACGTGGGGAAAAGATCCACGTGCGAGCATTGCGCCTCGATCTGGCCACCGGCGACAAATTGTCCCGGCCAGCGAACGAACAGCGGCACACGCACGCCTCCTTCAAAGATGGACCCTTTGTTTGAACGAAGTCCGGCCTTGAAATGCTTACTCACGCCGCCGTTGTCCGTCATGAACAACACGACGGTGTCGTCGCTTAGCTTCAACTCGTCGAGCCTCTTCAGCAAACGCCCGACGTTCTGATCGATCAGGTCGATCATCGCGTAGATTTGCGCTTCGTGAAGATTCAGTCCGCGCGCGAGGTACTTGCCGATCAACTCGTCTCCGCGTGCCTGCCCGTCGTGACTGGTTCCGACGACGTGCGGAGAATGCGGAGCATTGAACGGGACGTAACAGAACCACGGCTGATCACCACTGGATTCAATGAACTCGATCGCGGCGTCGGTGAAGAGATCGGTGACGTAACGACGAGCCTCGACGGGCTTTCCATTGTGAACAATCTGGTCGGGGTAGTCGTACTCGTCGATGTGTCCGTGGTAGTGCCCGAGGAACTCGTCGAAACCTCGATTGTGTGGTTGATAGGGGGCGTATTTTCCGAGATGCCACTTGCCGAAACACCCGGTTCGGTAACCGGCCTGCTTGAGCATCTGAGCGATCGTCACTTCGTTGATCCCCAGCGTGTCGCCGCCGAACCGAGTGTTGTAAAGGCCGGTGCGAAAGCAGTACCGACCGGTCATCAGGCCGGCACGCGTCGGAGCACAGACTGGCGCCGCATAGAACCGAGTGAAGTCCACACCTTCCCGCGAGAATTGGTCAAGCACGGGCGTATCGATGTCTTTGTTGCCGCGCAGTCCAAGATCCCACCATCCCTGATCGTCGGTCAGAACGAACAGAATGTTTGGCTTGTCCGCAGCTGATGAATGCGATGCCCAAAACATCGTGACAAACAGAACCAGAGCGATGCGGTGTTTCATGTGATTGTTCTCAACTCAATTTTCGGTTCTCTCCTGCCACGCTTCCCAGTCGCGTGCCATCGTGGTCACGCGTTCGGGATACTTCGTGGCAAGATTGTTGGTTTCGCTGCGGTCGGCTTTGAGATCGTACAATTCCCACGTCCTCTCGCTGGCTCCCCAGACAAGCTTCCAGTCGCCCTGCCGGATCGCGCGATTCCCGAACAGTTCCCAACTCAATGACTCGTGCTCGTCGCGTTTCTGTCCGCGGAAAACTGGTAAGAGACTCTTGCCTTCGACCGGGAGGATCTTGTTCCCGTTGAATTCGGTCGGATAATTGCTTTCTGCCAGTTCGAGGAGCGTTGGCATGAAGTCGATGATGTGGCCAACCTGGTGCGTGATCGAATCTCGTGCGACTTTGCCCGGCCAGCGGACGATCATCGGAGTGGCGATGCCGCCTTCGTAACACCACGTCTTAAACTGACGGAACGGCGCGTTCTGCGCCCAGCCCCAGCCTTTGCCGACAAACTCGTAACCGCGGCCGTCGCCGACGGGGATATCCTTGTTGTACTTGAAAAATCCCTCTTCCTGTCCGGGTCTGCCGTTCGGCCACGAAGCACAGCCTCCATTATCCGACAGGAAGATCACCACGGTGTTGTCTGCGACGCCAGCTTCGTCGAGTGATGCGAGCACGCGTCCAATGCCGCGATCCATCCGGTCGACCATTGCGGCGTAAGTTTCCATGCGAGCTTCCTCGCGTTCTCGATCGGCGTCCGGAAGCTGTTCCCAATCGGGAACGTCGTAGTCGTAGCGGTAGTCGCCTTTTTTGTCTTCTTCAGACGAGAGTCCCGGCAACGACGCGAACAGTCCCAACTCAGCCTGCCGCTTGTGTCGCTGCTCGCGCATCGCGAGATAGCCGTCCGAGTACTTTCCGCGATAACGCGCGATATCTTCTTCAAATGCGTGCAGCGGAAAGTGCGGCGCGGTGTAGCACAAATGCGTGAAGAACGGCTTGTCGCCCTGGGCGAAACGTTTGATCGTTGCGGCCGCGTGTTCCGAAAACGCGTCAGTTGTGTAGTAGCCTTCAGGGAACTTTGTAATCCGTTCGTCATTGTGAGCGAACGGTCGGTGCCGACCGCCATTGTAGAACACAGGATCGGGCGTCGCCGGATTGAAGAAATTGCAGCATCCGTCCAACACACCGTAGTACTCATCGAAACCGCGGTCGATCGGTCTGAGCGGCGGCTCGCTTCCCAGATGCCACTTTCCCGTCAGTGACGTGGCATAGCCGGCTCGCCGCATGGCCTCGCCCAGCGTGATCATGTTCGTCCGCAATCGAGGCTTCTTCGCCTGTCGAGGATACAATCCTGTCAGCAGTGCTGACCGAGTCGTGACGCACACCGCGCAATTGTAGAACTGCGTAAACCGCAACCCGTCTGCGGCGAGTCGGTCAATGTTTGGCGTCTGAATCTCGCCGCCGAAGCAGCCGATATCGGAATAGCCAAGATCGTCGCAAAGAATCAGCAGCACGTTGGGCCGATGATCGGCGGACAACTCAGCGGCCGGACTGACGAAACACAGCACCGTCAAGACGGCCGTCGAGATGAGTCGCGAGATGTTCATAGCCGGCGTTTCCCGGTTCATGTTTCTGTCAGGTGATTGGCAATGATTCCGTGTGGCGAGCGGGCACGGCGTTTCCGGGTGTCGCTTCACACGTTATTTCTCTTGCCTGGGAAAAGGTCTCAGGCCCAGCAGCATTTCAGCTCTCTCTGTCAGCGGTCTGGCGGCGAATTCTCTGTCGGTGTACTCGGCGAGGTTGCCGACGACGACGTCGTAGACGGCCTGTCGGTCCTGGCTGGTGTCGACTTCAACACATTTATCTTTGCTCTTAAAGAGGTCAACGATCGGCAGAGTCTCAGTCTTGAACGTGTCGAATCTCAGCTTCACGCTTTCGACGTTGTCGTCACTTCTGCCGGTGTACTTCGCCCGGCCCATGATGCGTTTTTCGAGAACCTCGTAGGGGCATTCGAAGTAGAGCATTCTGGGGAGTTCGGTGGCCTGACCGAAAATCTCATTCCACGCTTCCAGGTTAGACACCGACCGAGGGAACCCATCAAGCAGGAAGTTGTTCAGCCCCGTCGTTCTGGTAACCGTCTCCATCGCGTCCTTGAGTAGAGTCACAACGATCTCGTTAGGGACCAGATTGCCAGCCGTGATGAACTCTTCGATGGTCGCGGCGGACGGACCTCCTGCCTCACGCTCGGCTCGGAGAAGATCCCCCGTCGACAAGTGAGTCCAGCCGAGTTGAGATTCAGCCAGCTCACACATCGTTCCTTTTCCCGAGCCGGGTCCTCCGATGACGAAGACTACGTTGGGAGCGGGGCACGGCAGTCTCGGGTCGTAATGGTGGAGCACGACCTTCGGGGCAGGTGCGACTCCCTTTTTGTAGACGTGCCACTCTTTGTCAGTGGGTGGCATCTCAACGTCGAACGTCGCGTCGTACGCGAGATGCCCATCGAGACGGCAGATTCTCCAGGACTTGTAGCTGTTGGAGTAGGACAGAGCCGGGCTTCTGGCAGACTTACCGTCAGCACGATCCCAGGCCATCCTGCCGTTCCAGTAGCCGAGACTTGAAACGGTTCCCGATTCAGATTCAGCCGGAGGTGCGGTTGAAGGAACGAAAAGCCCATCAACTTCGGGAAGACCAGATCCCGACACTTCAATGAAGAAAGTGTTAGGAGTGAACTCGTTTGATTCGGCCATGATCTCTTCCGTGAAAATTAATTGAATTCGTGAGAGAAGGCGTACACCGACGACCGCAGGCACCTTCAACACGATAGCGTTTCCGTTTTCGACAACCAGCCTCGGCACCACGCGACCGCACGCGACGATGATCGAAATCAAACCGACCGGTCAGAGCAATCAGCTCTCTGAACGCTCGCCCTTGATATTTACTCCTGGTTCTGAAACTCTGACCTTCGACGGTGGGTAAGCGGCTATCAGGCTGGCTGCGAACGTTAGTGATCCGAGCGTTCCGTGATTTCGGAAATAGATGGAAAACACCATGAATCGACACCTGATGACGACGGCGTTTCTCTGCGGTCTGATCGCCTCCGCTCTGGCTCAAACAAACGCGTACGCCCAGCCTGATCTGGACGCAGACAAGAGGACCGCGGTCGAACTGCTGCCCGCTTCCTGCCTGGCCGTTGTCGAGATGCAGCACCCCGATCAACTGCTGACAACGCTCACCGAACACCGAGTCTGGACGGAGATTCAACAGCGGCCGGAATACACGGCGGCGATCTCAAACCCCGGTTACATGATGTTTCTGGGAATTCGCACTCACATCGAAACGCAGATCGGTATGAAGTGGAGAGAAGCCTACGACACGCTGCTCGGAGGCGGCATCACGGTCGCGTTTCATCCCGAAACCGAAGGCCTCGTCGCTCTGGTCCGGTCCACCGACGCTGCCAAGCTGAAAAGTACCGCTAAGACGCTGATCGAACTCGGACGAGCGGACGCACGTTCCAAAGGCAACGAGCCACTGCCGGAAGACGAGTATCGCGACATCACCATCTACGGCAAGAACGACGCGCGATTCGCAATCGCAGGTCCGTGGCTGGTCATGACCAACAAAGACGAGCTCGGCAAGAAGGTCCTTGACACGCTGCTCGATGGGTCTCGGACTTCGATCAAGGACAACGAAAAGTTCGCGGCAGCTCGCAAGTCCGTCAGTGGCGAACCTGCCATCTGGAGCTGGGTTGACCTTGGCACAGTCAGAGACGCCGGCCTGGCCAACGGTCTCGACAAGAATCAAACGGAAAATCCAATCGTGGAACTCCTTGTCGGCGGAGTGCTGACTAACCTGCGACAGACTCCGTACGTCACCGCGTCGCTTTACGTCAGCGGCGAGTCGACACGACTGCAATTCGCGGCTCCACATGAGAACGAATGGGTCGAAGAATTCCGCGAGTACTGGTTCGGCCCCGACAGTCAGGGGGCCGCCGACGCGCCGCTGGAAACTGAATCGACGATCCTATCGATCAGCACCTATCGCAAGGTCTCTGAAATGTGGCTGCGAGCCGGCGATCTGTTCGACGAGCGCATGAACGACGAACTCGCCAAGGCCGACGCCAATCTGACGACGTTCTTCGCTGGCAAAGACTTTGGCGAAGACGTTCTGGGATCATTCGGCCCGGCCATGCAGGTGCTCGTCAACCGGCAGAGCTTCGACGATGTGCTGCCGAAACCGGCATTAAAGCTGCCATCCTTCGCGCTGGCAGGGCATCTTGAAAATGCCGCAGAGTCACAGACCGAACTGCGACGCACGTTCCAAAGTATGGTTGGATTCCTGAACGTCATCGGAGCCATGCAGGGCAATCCGCAGCTCGATCAGGACATCGACATTTACCGCGACAACAAGATCTACACGGCTTCATTCATTCCCGAGCCTGACGAAAAGGATTCAGAACGAGCGAGGATTCAGTTCAACTTTTCGCCGTCGCTGGCCTTCGCCAACGACCGATTCTTCATCGCCAGCACAAAGCAAATGGCTAAAGAACTTGTAGACGCCGCGCAGAACGAACAATCGACTCGCGGCGAATTATCAAACACAGCCATCAAGCTCAACGCAAAGGCACTGGGCGAAGCACTCGCCGACAACCGCGACCAGCTCGTCGCTCAGAACATGATCAAAAAGGGCCAGACCCGAGAAGAGTCTGCCAACGAAATCGGCCTCCTGCTGGAAGTGCTGGGCCTCTTCGAGGGAGTGTCCTTTGACGTCAAGACGACCGGCGGTGAGCTGAAACTGGAACTGACTATTCAAACGAAGAATTAAGAGCGAGACATGCCGCAGGACATCGCTTCCATTGATCCCGACTGGGCCTGGTCGCCCTTTTCGCCATCCACCGAGCAGCCGTGGAACCGTCGTCTGGCAGCGCATCTCTGCCGTCGAGCCGGATTCGGTGCGACCTCCAAAGAACTCGACGAGCTTCTAGAACGAGAACCGGCGGAACTCGCCAGAAGTCTCGTTGAAAACGCCAAAGCAGCTTCGATGCGCGATCCCGAGACCGATGCGCTGGCAACGGCGATGCTTGCCACTGGAAACTCTCGCAACCTCGCGGCGTGGTGGCTCTATCGGATGTTGAACTCCTCCTGGTCCGGGGACCAGGCCACCCAAACCAGTCCGCTACTCGAAAAACTCACTCTGTTCTGGCATGGCCACTTCGGGACCGGTGCCGAAAAAGTTGACGACGCGGAGATGATGTTCACTCAGAACAGGCTGTTGCGCCGCCATTCACTGGGTGACTTTGGAGCGATGACGCAGGAGATCTCTCGTGACCCGGCGATGTTGATTTACCTCGACTCGACCACTAACCGCAAAGCCCATCCCAATGAAAACTACGCTCGCGAAATCATGGAGCTATTCTGCCTGGGCGAAGGCAACTACACCGAACGCGACATTCAGGAACTGGCACGTTGCTTCACAGGATGGGAGGTCCGCCGCAAGAAGTTTCGTTTCAACCGATACCAGCACGACACCGGCACCAAAACGATCCTCGGGAAAACTGGCAAGTTCACCGGTGAAGAAGGAGTCGAAGTCGTCCTTAAGCAGAAAGCGCTGCCGCGGTTCATCGCCCGGAAGTTGATTCGTTTTTTCGTATTCGACGAACCGGCCGCCCCCGAGCAACTCGTCGAACCGCTCGCCAAACTGCTTCGGCAGTCAGGGCTGCGAATCGCGCCAGTCATCGAGCGAATCCTTGCTAGCAACATTTTCTATTCGGCCTTCGCAGTAGGAAGAAAAGTTCGCTCACCCGTCGAACTCGGAATCGGTCTTCTGAGATGTCTGAATGGTTCGTCGAATCTCGACCGCGTGGCTCAGCATCTTGATGAAATCGGGCAGGCCGTTTTTTACCCTCCAAATGTCAAAGGCTGGGACGGCGGACGCACCTGGATCAACACATCAACTCTGCTTGGCCGATCGAATCTTGTCGGAGAACTTCTGCGGCACGAAGCAACCCGATTCGACGGGCAGACGCTGGAAGCACTGGCAAAGAAAAATGCTGTCAGTAATCCAGGCGAACTTATCGAGTGGCTCGACGAACTCCTCCTTGCAGTACCGTTGGACGATTCTGCAAAAAGTGAACTTCTCGCCTTTGCTGAACAGACCACTGGCGATCCTTCACGACGCATTGCCAGGTTGATCCAGACATTGAGTACCGTACCGCAGTTCCATCTCGCTTAGAGTAGGGCCGTTGGCCAGAAAGATTCTGCCATGACAACTCGCCGCGACTTTCTCAAATCTTCGCTTGGAACATCTGCCGTTGTTTCGATTGGAGCGACAGCGCCGCAGTTTCTCTTGCAGGCTGGTGCCGCCGAAGCAAAACCGACTGACGAGACGATTCTCGTCATGGTTCAACTTTCCGGTGGCAACGACGGTTTGAACACCGTGGCTCCTTTCAAAGAGTCCGCTTATCGAAAAGCTCGACCGACACTGGCGGTGTCAGCGGGCGATGCGTTGAAAATTGACGATTCTTACGGGTTCCACCCGGCGGCCAAGGGACTCTCCAACCTGCTGGAGAGCGACCGTCTGGCGATCATTCAGGGAGTTGGTTACGCAAACCCCAATCGCTCTCATTTTGAATCAATGGATATCTGGCATACCTGCCAGCGGAAGACGGCGGTCCGAAACGACGGTTGGCTCGGCCGTTTTCTCGACAACACTCGCCAGGGCGACGCGCTCGATATTCCGGCAATCCATCTCGGCCGCGAGAAGCAGCCACTGGCGTTATCGTCGCAGGACATTCGAGTGCCGTCGGTCACGTCGCTGGACCGCTTCCGCCTGAAGGAAAGCGCTGGGCAACTCAGAAAGACCGTCACTAACATCGGGAAGTCCGCATCACCGGGAGGCGGTCTGCTGGGCTTCGTTCAGACCAGCACTGGATCGGCATTGTCAGCCAGCGAGCAAATCGAAGCGGCCAGTGGACGCTACAAAACCGGCATCACGTATCCGGAATCGGGACTCGCCCAGAAACTGAAGACGGTTGCTCAACTCATCGATTCAGGGCTGAAAACTCGCATCTACTACGTGACGCTCGACGGCTTCGACACACACTCCAGGCAGGCCGCCGCTCACGAAGCGTTGCTGCGTGAGCTAAGCGGAGCACTCGACGCCTTCGTCCGTGACATGGATGAGCACGGTCATGGAGATCGAGTTCTGACAATGTCGTTCAGCGAGTTCGGCCGCCGCCTGCAGGAAAACGCCAGCGAGGGTACCGACCACGGAGCCGCCGCCCCAGCATTCCTCGCCGGAAACCGAGTGAAGTCGGGCTTAATCGGCAAGCACCCCAGCCTGCACGATCTTCAAGACGGCGACGTAAAATTCCACACCGACTTCCGCCAACTCTACGCGACCGTACTCGACCAGTGGCTCGGCGTTGACAGTGCCCCAATCCTCGGCGGCAAATTCACGCGGGTTCCAGCTCTGCGAAGTTGAAAGCAAAGCTGCCGCACATAAACCACGTCCGACACACTGGCCGACAACCAACCACTCGCGCACAAAAAAAGCCCGAGCAAACCACTCGGGCTTCTTGAACAAAAGGTTTAGAACTCGGCTACGCGAGTTTCTGATGAACTGCAGGCAGTAGTCAGTAGGCTGGGTCGTGACCCA
>Ga0316208_1001876_pt1 | contig 18479 bp, 14 predicted proteins | sample 3monopyrite_MG_FD_204944 | JGI IMG/M metagenome (GOLD analysis project Ga0316208, IMG submission 204944) | Microbial mat bacterial communities from mineral coupon in-situ incubated in ocean water Damariscotta River, Maine, United States -... | ecosystem: Environmental > Aquatic > Marine >...
ACGCAACTCCACCGGCAAGGCTTGCATCTGCGAATCAGAAAGTGGAAACTGTGATCGGCTCATTGGCGAATGATCGCAAATTTCCCAAAACCTGAAAAGACCAATCTATACCCCGTGAACGGTTACCTCCTCCTCCTGCAGGGACGCCGAATTTTTCCTTGACGTCAAAAATTGCACTGAAGGCCTGCCCCAATGTTGCCAGATCAAGAACACAAGTATCGACAAGCACATTTTCAATGCCGGCCTCTTTAATTTTGGGAAGAAGATCCTGGACAGACTGCACGCGCCCCTTTGCGGTGAAATCCATCATGTTGTAAGTAAGAATCAAAGCGTGCTTCAAACCGAATTCCCGAATCGCTGCCCATTCGTCATCCTGGATTTCCGGTTGAATCGAATTGTAAACAATGCGATCCATCAGACCCGCTTTCGCTGCGTATTCCAATCCTGCCAAGCGAACATCGGATGTTGTGCCATCCAAAAGAATGGGAGTTTCGCTCAGACTGGAAATCACTTCCAGATGAGTACACAAGGCTTCAGGAGTTGCCCCGACAACATCCAGCATGCAGGGATTGCCGGTCCGCTGCGACCATTCATCCTGCTGTTTGACCAACTGTTCGACGGCAGCGAGATCAAATTCATCCTTATCTTCATCAATGAATACCTTATGACCGTGATAAAAAATAGATCCGATCAACGCAGTTGGCGTCATTCCAGGCTTGCCACCGACTTTGATATTTCCAATTTCAATTTGTTTTTGCTCAGCAGAAAAATCGAGCAATTTACGTGAAGCCACATCACTGTTTAATGTCATTACCTGGTTCCCTTGCTGGAAAATACTAATTATTCTAAATCTATCTTAACCACATTCTGTAGGCAAAAATAACATTTTTGACGTAGGATCCGCAATAGCGGACCCTGCGAACAACCTGCCTTCATTAACCAATGGGAAAAGTGATTACCGATACGGATTCGCCTACTGCAAATCACATCTACATGAACAAGATATCATATAAACTCTAAAATTACTAACGAACAAACGGGGAAATGGTTCATGCCCTGATGCACAAAAAAACTCATCGCACGATGACGCATCAACAAATGCCTCTTTATTTACTCCATCAGCATACTTGCGGGTGAGATTTGAAGAACCAGCCGACAAAATGGCGGGACCGACTTGACGCAAGGAATTTCTTGCCCACAATCGTGAAAACAGGAATGCAGTTATTCCCTGTATCGAACGAGAATATTAACCACGGACCGAGATTCATGGACTTTTCCCCCGCTGTTGCCTCCCTCAAATCTTCTGCCACAATTGCTGCCGCTACCAAAGCGAAAGAGTTGAAAGCAAGTGGCGTTGATGTTTACGAATTCACACTCGGAGAGCCGGACTTTATCACCCCCGAACATATTCGCGAAGCTGCCATTGAAGCGATGAATTCCGGGAAAACGCATTACACGCCCGCTGGTGGGGTTATCGAATTGAAGCAGGCCATTTGCGAGGCTGCGTTTCGAGATTACGATTTATCGATCAAACCGGAAAACGTGGTTGTTTCCAACGGGGCGAAGCACTCCATTCATAATGTCCTGACCGCGATGCTACATCCCGGCGATGAAGTTCTCATTCCAACACCGTATTGGGTCAGCTACAGTGCCCTGGTTGAACTGGCTGGCGGCGTTCCCGTTCTGGTAACTGCCAGCGAAGAAGAAGGGTTTTGTCCGAGTCTGGAAAACATTGCTGCGAAAACGACGGGTCGCACAAAAATGATCATACTTAACAGTCCGAGCAATCCGACCGGCGTGATTTATCCCATCGAACTGATGCGGCAAATCGGCGAGTTAGCCGTTGAAAAAAACATTTATATCCTTTCCGATGAAATTTACGACAAACTTGTTTATCCCGGCTGGGAAACAAAGTGCATGTTGACTATGGGAGATGAAATTGCTTCCCGTACGATTGTTGTCAATGGTGTCAGCAAGGCGTACGCGATGACAGGCTGGCGAATTGGCTGGACGATTGGCGATCCCGAATTGATTAAGGCGATCAACAAGTTGCAATCTCAGCAAACTTCCAACCCGTGCAGTATTTCGCAGTACGCTTCAATCGCTGCCTTAACCGGTCCGCAAGATTCTGTTTCGCAAATGCTGGGCGAGTTCATCAAACGTAGAGATTATACTCTCGGACGCCTGCGAGAGATTCCCGAACTCAGTTTTGTTGAGCCGGGCGGTGCGTTTTATGCGTTCTTCAATGTATCGAAATACTTCGGCAAGCCACTTCAGGGAGGAGTCACCGTCGATAACGCTACCGACTTCTGCACCGCGCTACTGGAACAGGCACAAGTGGCGCTCGTCACTGGCGATGCTTTTGGAGCCCCCGGTTTCGTGCGACTTTCGTTTGCAACAAATATCGAAACCCTTTCAGTCGGACTAGATCGCCTGACAGCATTTCTTGCCGGGTAAAATTCTGTACTGAAATAACTTCCCGTTTTCACAACCCGGTCAAGTCGTAACCGAATTATTCATCAGCCGTTGGGCGCTAGCCCACGGTTTCTTCCCTCGTCGCATGAACCGGACGATTGCGCGTTGCGGCTGATTTATTCGTGAATAGCCCGGGCTAAATCGTAGATTCGCTGGGAATAGCATGACCTCCACCGTCTGGCGACGGTAGCTACAAGGAATGCGCAAACCCCAATGTGCCTCCCTACGCCTTTTTAGACAAACCGGTCTCGACCAGACAGCGCAACTTCTCTATTCTGTGAAGCTCACTGAATCACAAACCGTTCAGGAAACTATTCAGGGGAATCTTGCACGAACCTCTGCATGGCTGTTTTCTGCCAGCCTTATTCTCATTTGAGCCTTGGAAATTGGTCGTTATTAGAAGTATGGAAAGCGAGTTAATGGAAAAAATTCAGCCAGCGACAAAGCCCTTTGATATCGAAACGATGCCGCCGGGAATTAAGTATATCGTTGGCAACGAAGCCGCAGAGCGTTTCAGCTTTTACGGCATGAAGGCGATTTTGACGGTCTTTATGACAAAGTATCTTCTGGATGCCTCCGGCAGCATTAGCCCGATGGGTGAAGTGGAAGCCCGTGAATGGGTTCACGGATTTGTAACAGCCGTCTATTTCTTTCCGATTATCGGTGCCGTTTTAGCGGACTGGCTATTCGGAAAATATAAGATCATCATCTGCCTTTCGATTGTTTATTGCCTTGGTCATGCGGTGATGGCTTTGGTTGATTTGCCTCAACTAACTGGGATAGAACCAAGACAGACACTGTTAATCGCGCTGGCTCTTATTGCGATTGGCTCAGGAGGAATTAAGCCGTGTGTCTCATCTCATGTGGGGGATCAATTCGGGAAGAGGAATCATCATTTGCTCAGCAAAGTGTTCCAGTGGTTTTACTTTTCGATCAATCTGGGATCGGCAGCTTCTACATTACTAATTCCAATTATTTTGGAACGATTTGGTCCTGCACTTGCTTTTGGAATTCCCGGCATATTGATGGCTCTTGCAACCTTCATGTTCTGGTTGGGACGCAACACTTTTGTGCATATACCTGCTGCGGGGAATCGGTTCTTCTCTGAAACGTTCAGCAAAACCGGCCTGCTTGCCATTCTCAATTTAATTCCGCTGTACTGCTTTGTAGCCATGTTCTGGGCGTTATTCGATCAAACAGCCTCCGCCTGGGTGACGCAGGCAAATTCGATGAACCGAGTTATCATGGGACACGAAATTCTTGCTTCGCAACTGCAAGTGATTAATCCCATTCTGGTCATGTTTTTCATCCCGTTATTTACTTTTGTGATTTACCCGTTAATGAGGAAGGTGATAAAAGTGACGCCGCTTCGCAAAATTGGAATCGGCTTGTTTCTGACCGTTCCAGCTTTTGCTATACCAGCCTGGATAGAAACGCAAATACAAGCGGGCGAAACGCCACATATTATCTGGCATTTCTGGGCTTATGTGATAATAACCGCTGCCGAAATTTTCATCTCTATTACGGCATTGGAATTTTCATACACGCAGGCTCCTAAGCGTATGAAATCTTTTGTGATGGGCTTGTACCTGCTCAGCGTTTCTTTCGGCAACCTGTTCACTGCAATCGTGAATCACTTCATCCGTAACGAAGATGGCACAAGAAATTTGACGGAAGTTCAATACTACTGGTTTTTCACCGCCTGCATGCTGGGGACCGCGGTTCTGTTTGTGATCTGGTCGCAATTTTATCAGGGGAAAACTTACATTCAGGGGGAAGACCTTCCGGTTTCAACGGATGAGCAAGACGTGTTAAAAGCAGAGGCTGAAGAAGAAGGGACGACCGGTTTTTGATGGCAGGCATCCTCAAACGATACAGATAATAAATTATACAAGTCGTACAAGGAAACATTTCATGCTTTTTGGTAACCAAAGCGTCATCATCACTGGCGGAGCCAAAGGGATTGGTGCCGGGTGTGTGGAAGTTTTTCACGCAGCAGGCGGGAACATCGGCTTGCTCGATCTGGATCGACAAGCCGGGGAGCAACTGGCAGCCGGGCTGAATGCCAAGCGGGAAAACTCCGTTCAATTTCTTGAATGTGATGTCTCCGATTTTGACCGATTCAAAAAATGTATTGATCATATCGCTGAGCATTTTGGGCAGCTCGATTCCATCATCAACAATGCGGGGATTCATCCGCCAGCCACGCCAATCGATGATTTTTCTCTTGAGCAAATGCAGCACTTGATGAATGTCAACTTCATGAGTACTTACGCCGGCGCCAAATATGCGCTGCCACATTTGCGAAAAACGAAAGGGACGATCATCAACATCTCTTCAATGACGGCGGTACTTGGTCAGCATCTTTCAACCGCTTATGCAGCGACAAAAGGAGCACAAGTCAGCTTCACCAAAGCACTCGCGTTGGAAGCCGGGAAGCAGGGCGTGCGTGTCAATGCGGTGCTGCCCAGCAATGTCGATACCCCGCTGATGCACGAGTGGGCAGAAACTCTGGACGATCCCCAATCTGCTTTGGAACGAGTAGCCTCTTTACAGGTCTTCAACCGCATGGCGACGCCGCAGGAAATTGGCCAAGTCTGCCTGTTTCTCGCATCAGAACAAAGCAGCTTCCTGACCGGTCAGGCAATCGAAGCAGATGGCGGAGCCGCTTTGGATTATTAAATATCGCTCGAACAAGTACTGCCTGATTTCAATTTATTGTCAGCGGCAAGGCGCTAGCCGCCGGTATTGTGCGTTGTCTGAAGCGGGGCAATTGTTGTTTACCGATGACCGGCGGCTAGCGCCATGCCGCTGAAATGGGGGAGAGTTCCACAAGTAACTTTTCAATCAGAATACGCGGCGGCAGTGTCGAGCCGCCTTTCATGCCGAGGTCGGTTTGTAGAAGAATTTGCGGAATTTGTTCGGCTTTTTGGCGTCCAAGCTTTCGCAGATACGCCTCACTGGCAGGAATTTCTTTCGGAAACACGCCCGCCATTTTCAGCGATGCAGCCAGTGGTCTGTTCGGGCCAGATAGACGAACCGCTTTGGTCATTTTTCGATAAACAAACGAAATTCCCCCCAGAAGTTTTTGCGGAGCTTCGCCTGCAGTGAGCAGTTTATCGAGTTCGGTCAATGCTGAATCAAGATGTCCATCCCGCACGCCGTTGATCATCGCCCAGGTCGTTTCGAGCCGCCAACCACCCACGAGTGCATGCACATCTTCTGCGGTAATTTGTTCCCGCGTTCCAACATACGCAGCCAGTTTATCCAATTCGCGATCAAGTAATCCAATTGAAGTTCCCGCCAGTTCGATCAGTAATTGAACCGCAGGACGAGGGATTTTTTTCTGGTAACTACTTTGAGCATGCTTACCCACCCAGCCGACCAGTTGAGCCCCTTTCAGTTCTGCACATTCAACGGCTAAACCTGTTTTGACAAGTTTTTTTGCCAGCTTCGTACTTTTCGGCCAGCTTTTGACATCCAGAATAAACAACGATTTCTTCGCAGGATTCGCCGCATAGTTTTCGAGTTGTGAACGATTCGCTTTAACGAAATCATCCGCAGCGTTGATACAGACACACCGCTGACCGCCCCACATGGAAATCGTTTTCAGTTCATCAGAAACGGCTCGCCATTCGCAGTCGCGTCCTTCAAGCATGGTTGCAAGTTCAGAAGCAGATTTTTCATCGCCAAATGCCTGGGCGAGAACAGAATGCTGCACCTGCTGCTTGAGATATCGTTCTGCTCCAAACAGAACAATCATCGGCGGCAACGGCTCATCAGTCGATCGATTTAGAAATTCGGTGGCGTGCATCACATCAGGCTAACAAAAACAGGTCCGCCTTTCCACCAATCCCAGTTACGGCAACATCACCCGCCCGCCGCTTGCGACGAGAGTTTGACCGGTCATGAAGCTGGAGCGATCAGAGAGTAAAAACAGAACGAGATCTGCAATTTCTTTTGGCTGTCCAATTCGTTCCATCGGCGTCTGGTTGATCAAGTTATCGATATCACTTTGGCTGACATCGCTAATGATATCGGTTTCAATCAGTCCCGGTGCGACCGCATTCACACGGATTCCATTTTTAGCCAGCGCGACCGATAAACTCTGCGTGAGTGAAATCATCCCGGCTTTACTAACCGCATACGCAATCGATAATGGACGCGGTCGTAATGCGGAAATGGAAGATATATTGACAATACTCCCACAGCTCCGCTCAATCATCCCCGGCTTCACGGCCCAGGTAACATTGTACGTTCCGGTGAGATTCACATCGAGAGTTCGCTGCCAGATGTCGGGCGTTGTTTCATCATGAGGAACATAATCGAAAATGCCCGCATTGTTGACAAGCAATTCAATCGGACCCAATGCTTCCTCGGCTGCATGAACCATTTCCTGTACTTCGTCGATGCTGGAAACATCTGCCTGAATCGCGATCGCGCGACCACCACTTAATTCAATCTGTTCAACAACTTCAAGTGCCGCTTTCTCGCTGGAAGAATAATTGACGATCACCGCAGCCCCGGCTGCCGCCAGTTGCTCACAGCAAACACGCCCGATCCCTTTGGAACCACCCGTGATCAGTGCCGTTTTGCCAGCAAATTCAAGTTGATTCATCACGATTTCCCCAATGCAAAAAACTGTTCTGTTCTCCGCGAAATTAAAGGTGTCAAAATTAAAGGTGTCAGGAACCGTTTTCAGTGTAGTTGCACCAAAAACAAAGAAATAAACGAAATTAAAGAAATAAACGGTTCCTGACACCTTTGTTTCCGCGGCTTAGACGTCCAATTCTGTTACATCGAGCGCGTGTTTTTCGATAAACTCGCGGCGTGGTTCGACGTGATCGCCCATGAGAATTCGGAAAATTTCATCGGCGCCGGCTGCATCTTCCATCGTGACCTGCAGCAGATTACGCGCTTCGGGATCCATCGTAGTGAGCCAAAGTTCGTCGGCATCCATTTCTCCCAGTCCTTTGAAGCGGGTAATTTTTCCCTGAATCAAATCTTCGCCGACTTTGCGCAATGTCTGCAAAAGACCCCGCAGCGAACCGAGTGGCACTTCTTTCTTTTCGGTTCGAATCACAAACGGGAAGAACGATTCCCCGCCCTTCAAGCCGGCTGGTGCCAGATCGTGAATTTCGATGCCGTAATCTTTCAACTGACGTAGCAGTTTATTGATCTTGCGAACTTCATGCAGGTCGATCATGTAAAGCGTTACTTTTTTATTCTGATCATCATCTGCTGATTCTTCGTTTGTCTGTTCTACTTCATCTTTATCGTTGGCCACTTCAAATTCGATGCCACGTTTTCGTGTTTCTTCTGTCAGGAAGTTTTCCATTTCTGCTTTGTCGTAGAACCAATGTTGTTCTTTTCCCAGGAAAACCTGATACCGCGGGAGTTGACCTTCTTTGATCAATTCACTTTTGATTAGAAAGCGTAACGATATTCCCCGGCGTTCCATCGTGCTGAGAGGTTCTTCGAGTTCTTTGAGTAGCTCGACAAGCTTAATAAAGTTATCCCCTTCAAAAACAACACTATCCGATTTACAAAAAAGATTCGCTTTGGAAAGAGCTAGACCGATCAATTCCGACATCATCTGTTCGTTTGTTTGAACATAGCGAGACTTTTTGTTTTTTTGCGTAACCCGGTACAACGGCGGCTGCGCGATATAAATACAACCTTCCTGCACAAGGGGTCGCATGTGCCGGAATAAGAACGTCAGCAGAAGCGTACGAATGTGCGAGCCATCGACATCGGCATCGGTCATTAAAATGATTTTTCCGTAGCGTCTTTTGCTGATATCTTCCAACTCTGCTCCCGGCGGTATCCCAACCGCTTTGAACATGTTGGTGACTTCTGCATTATCGAGCACTTTGACTAATTGAGCTTTTTCGACGTTCAAAATTTTACCGCGTAGTGGCAAAATTGCCTGCGTGTTGGAATCGCGTCCGGTATCGGCAGAGCCTCCTGCAGAGTCCCCTTCGACCAGGTACAATTCGGTTATTTCAAGTTCGCGAGAACGGCAGTCCCGCAGCTTTTCGGGCAGGCCCCCTGTAGTGAGCGCTCCTTTTCGACGGACCATTTCCCGCTGTTTTTTCGCTGCTTCTCGTGCTTCTGCTGCCAGTAATCCTTTTTGAAGCATTTTCTTGGCGAGTTGCGGATTCTCTTCCATGAACTTGGTCAACTGTTCCTGAACGAGCGAACCGAGCGAACCTTCAACTTCGGAATTTGTCAGTTTAATTTTTGTTTGCGATTCAAACTGCGGGTTCGGAATTCGTACCGTTATAATAGCGGCTAATCCTTCGCGGAAATCTTCGCCGGAAGGGGTGGCATCTTTGAATAAGTTTGCTTTTTTCCCATACGAATTCATTGTGCGAGTCAGTGCTCCACGGAAACCACTCAGATGCGTTCCACCTTCGGTGTTGTAAATTCCATTTGCATAACAACGGATATTTTCCGAGTAGCCATCGTTGTACTGCATCGCGATTTCAACAGCGACATCGTCCTGCTGCCCTTCAATTTTAATCACTTCCGGATGCAGCGGGGTTTCGGTCCGGTTGAGATGCTTGACGAATTCGACAAGACCATCTTCGTAATAAAATTCATCGGAGAGGTCGCTTCGTTCATCGACCAGACGAATACGAACTCCCGCATTCAAAAATGCGGCGTCCTGTAAACGTTTTTTTAATGTGTCGTAATTGAAGTTGATATCCGGAAAAATTTCTTTATCCGGCATGAACGTGACTTTGGTTCCTGTTTTGTCTGTCGTCCCAAGCTGTTTTAAATCGCTGCTTAATTCACCACGATTGAACTCCATTGTCCAGACGTGTCCTTCGCGACGAACCTCTGCTTCGAGCCATTCGCTACAGGCATTCACAGCCGTGATACCAACGCCATGCAGGCCGCCGGTCCCGGTGGCGTAACCACTTTTGCGATCGAATTTTCCTCCCGCATGGATTTTGGTGAACACGATTTCCAGAGCCGACTTATTTTCCTGATCCTCCATCACTCCCACCGGAATACCACGTCCATCATCACTGACCGTAACCGAACCATCGGCGTTAATTTTCACCGTCATCGATGCCGCATGATTATTCACGTATTCATCGAGGACATTGTCCGTCAATTCAAAAACGAGATGATGCAGCCCGACCAGATCGGTTCCGCCAATGTACATCGCAGGCCGCAACCGAATCCCTTCGATCCCTTCCAACGCACGAATATTCGAAGCCCCATATTCGCCGCCCGCTTCCTGACTGGTTTCTTCCGTACTCATTCTTATTCCACTATTTCTATCTGGTAGGATGTAACGTTAAGCCAAATAACTAACCAGGGGGTTAACACCCCCGGCTTGCCTTTGTTATTTCTTTTTCAAACCGGCATTGAGTTTAAATTTGATATTTTTTATTTCGATGTCCGGGCGTTTTTGTTGAATCGTTTTTAGTATTTGTTGCTTATGAAAATTCGCCAATTCACTGATTAACACTGAATCGGAAACGTTAATCATCAGCACTCGATTTCTTAATGAGACAACCTTTGTCTGTTTGGCAATTTGTGGTTCGACTGCTTCGGTCCAAAGTTGATCCAGTTCCTGGGATTGAAGCAGCCTTCCGATTTTTCTGCGAGCGATCACTTCACGTAGTGGGTTTCCAATTCCGGTTGGTCCGCCGCCCCGGATCGAAAGTTCTTTCCGCCTGCGAACCATCACATGCCGCAGCATTTCTTCGGTTTCCTGATCGATCCCTACCGCTTTTTTCTTCTTTTTCTTTCCCATTTTATTGACCATATCAATAACAGACACCGAATGTCTGTGTTCCGATTTTATTCTCAAGCATTTTCCCGTGCCAGCGGCATGATGACGTATTTATATTCTTCGCCACATCGGAACACAGCCGGGTCTTCGCCGCCTGTTAAGCCGAGTTCAACGGATGATTCTGCTTCCAGAACACGCAAAAATTCTGCGACAAAACGGGGATCGAACATAATCGCGACATCTTCGCCATCGTAACCGACCGGCAGTTCTACTTTGGAATTTCCGACATCTGCTGCTTGCGATATGAGTGTGACTAAACCTTTGGAAAAGACAAAATCGACTCCGCGAGATTCATCGCTGGTGACAATTTGCGATTGCCGTACGAGATTGTGAAACGGACCTGCAATGATGTCGACTTTGTTTGGAGTTTCGCTTGGCAATACATCCCGAAAATTTGGAAACCGTCCTTCAACCAGTCGTGTGAAAATTGTACTGCTGCCACTTTTTACCAGCACTTCATTCTCACTTGGTGCGATCAGAATTTCGCTTTCGTCTCCTTCAATGCTACGCTCGATTAGCGTCATCGCTTTGCGAGGCAAAACAACAGAAACCGTTTCGGTGATATCGCCACGAACTCCCGCCTGCACTTCCATTACCGCCAGGCGGCGTGAATCGGTTGCTGCCAGGATTAACTGTGTCGGGGAGATTTCCATATAAATCCCCCCCAACGCATAGCGTGTGCTTTCATCATCGGCGGCAAAGGCAACCCGCTTAATTGCCTGGCGCAGTGCATGCCCGGAAACGATGTAACACTGCTCTGCATCGAAAGAATTGACATCTGGAAATTCGCGAGGGTCTTCGACAGGCAATTTGAATTTACTGTGCCCTGCGGAAATTTCCAGCATGTTCTCGCTTGCATCGAGAACGACTTCGTCTGAAGTGACTTCTCGTAAAATCGCGATCAGTCGCTGCGTTGGTAATAAAACTTCGCCAGTGGAACCTGTTTCCACTTCAGGTATTTCGTACCGCATCCCGATTTCGGCATCGGTTCCCATCAACGTGGCGGCACCTGCATCAATCACCAGTTTTGTATTTTTGAGAATATCTTTCGGCGTTCGAGAAGGAACAACTCCTGCTACCGTTTGCAGGGCAGTCAATAAAACATCCCGCTTGAATTTTAATTCCATCGCTTCTTTTCTCTGATCAATTGAGCTGTCAATATAAGGGAACCTCTATTCATTCAAAAAGTAATACAGAGATTCGGTGTCTGTCTCGTTTGAGTATCCCGCATTAAAGGCAGACAAGAATGTCTACCCTGCGTTCAATTATCTTTTTTTGAATGAATAGAGGTTCCCATAAGTGATTTTCCAGAAGCGGAAATTATACTGAATTCAGCTTGAAAACGGAACAGTCAAGCATCACCAAATAGAGTGGTTCTCTGTTTCATAATGGAAGGTAATGAGATTCAGATTGTGAGAACAATGACTGAAATCTGTTGTTGCTTCCTCTGAATGAGTAAGTGAACGTTGATTTGTTGAGTTAGTCACATTTTTGTTTCGGGAATGCGGAAAGAAAATAAGAAAAAGAAATATTTATTAGTATTATTAATAGAAGCGGCAATAATCGTTATTAAGTTGAGCTACTAATTACGTAACCTGTTATTATAAAACAGGTTGCAAAGAAAAAAGTTCGGTAGGAAGGTGTAGAAATCTTGGTGAAACATTCTGGGAAAGCTGTGAATGAATGGATGATAAGTGAGCAAGTTAGCAACAGTCAATTTGAAGGTCGTAAAATCGGGATTTTTATCCGCAGGGAAGTAACGATAGGCGAACAGGTTTTGAACATTGTCTAGTTGGTCATAATGAAGCCTACGATTGCGAACCGAAATAATCTTCCTTGGTGAGTGAATGACCGCGGAGGTATTGTTGGGCTGTCATTATTTTTTTGCCTGCCTTTTGAATCAGTTCAATAGAAAGCGGACCTTCCCCCGTTTGTACCAGAAGCAAATCTTTTTGAGGATTGATGATGTAGCCTGGCAGGCTGGTTGTATCAGTACAAACAACTTCAGACGGAGTCACTTTCAGAATCAGAATGCGTTCCGGTTTATTATCTTTACGATGCAAAAAAGAAAACGGGTTCGGCCACGGCTGCATGGCTCGAATGTGGCAATCAATTTCATAGGGTGATAATTCCCAATTGATCTCTCCCTGGGCTTTGCTGATCTTCGGTGATTTGGTAACCAGGGAATCATCTTGAAGTAATGGAACGGCTTGATCGGTATCGATTAAGTGCACGGCTTCGATCACGGCTTCTGCTCCGACAATGGCGAGACGATCATGTAACAGGCCGCTTGTTTCGTCAGGCAAAATTTCTGTTTCCCGTTTGACGATCATCGGGCCGGCATCAAGTTTCGGTTCGATTTTGAAAATGGTCACGCCGGTTTTTTTATCCCCTTTCCAGATCGCATACTGTATCGGTGCGGCTCCACGATGCCGGGGGAGTAATGAGGCGTGTAAGTTGTAGGTTCCTTTTGTTGGAACGTTGATCACCTCCGCGGAAAGAATTTGACCGTAAGCACCAACCATGACGACATCAGGGCGTAACGATTGAAGTTTTTTGATCGCATCAGGCGCGTTGATTGATTCGGGCTGTAAGACGGGAATTCCCTGCTCAATCGCGTATTCCTTTAATGGATGGGCATGAACTTTCTTACGGGGATTCACACGATCCGGCTGTGTAATCAACGCGCAGATATGATGCTCAGAAGCAATGAGCGCTTTGAAACCAGGCAAAGCAAATTCGCCGGTCGCCATCATGACAATATTCAAACTCATCCGTGAAATTCCTAACCCGGCGTAGCCGGAACCAAATAAGAGAATCGTAGGTTAGACTTTCCAGCCTGACACGAATTGCACTGATAGTTCAATTAATAATATAGATTTCACTGGTCAATCAGAGAGTAAATCTGATGGAGACCACATTCATCAGACTGGAAAGCCTAACCTACGATACAGCATGCTCTAATAATGAGACAGACAGGAATGTCTGTGCTCTTTTTGAATAAATAGAGGTTCCCTTAAGTAGCAAAAAAAATGAGCAAACTTCTATGGCCGTTGCATATTTGCAATTGCTTTAATCTGGCTGATTAACTCTTCATCGTTGGGGATGGTTTCGTTTTTCTGATGATTGCGAAACTGTAATTCGAAGTCGTCAATATGCGGGGCAGCGATGGCTCGTTCTTCTTCTGTCATGCGATCAATAAATAAGAGACCATCGATGTGATCATTTTCGTGCTGAACGGCACGGGAGGCAAGATCGTTCAATTCGTAACGGACCAGATTCCCTTGAAGATCGAATGCTTCGATGACGATTTCTTCAGAGCGGTCTACCGGACCGTACAGTTCTGGAAAACTGAGACAACCTTCTTCGCCACTCGTTTGACCTCGCCTTTTGACGATTTGCGGATTGATAAAGACCTTTTCTTCCTCTTTCAACTCCGGATCAGACGTCAGATTGATGAGAAACAGGCGATATGGCAGAGCCACCTGGTTCGCAGCCAAGCCGATTCCGTTGGCGGCGTACATTAGTTCACACATTTCTTCGACGGTTTTCCGCAAAGAAGCATTGATTTCCTGCACAGGAACCGATTTGAATCGCAACGCAGGGTGTGGATAAAGGACAATTTCCATAAAACACCGTTAAACAGGCCGGAATTAAGTGAATTAATGAACAGATTTTTCAGGATTCCGATACAAATCGGATTTCCTCAAAGACAGTTTGGTGTCCATTATACTATAACAGGGCGCAAAATTCCCAGACAATTTAATGTTCTATGTGGTTTACGGATTGATTTTAGGCACGGATTTTTATGGGTGCAAAGATAATTAGTTTAGGTTATCAATTTTACCGCTAATAGACGCTGATGTTCGCTAATGTTTGTTACAAGGCATGTTGATTTTTATTAGTGGTTCGATACCTTTCAAATCAAGCAGAGCTGTTGACGCAGTCGTCTTTGGCTTGCCGTTAAACGAATTAATTTTACTTCGTGGTGAAAAAACAATTAGTAAACAAATAAGTTGAACCAATACTTTTTAGATAAGATTGATGAACGATGAGCCAGAAAAAAAATAGTGAAAACACGATGGATCAAATTGTTGCTTTGTGTAAACGGCGGGGGTTTTTATTTCAATCATCTGAAATCTATGGCGGAATTAACGGATTCTGGGATTACGGACCGCTGGGGACCGAATTGAAGCGGAATGTTCGCAATGCGTGGTGGCGGGATATGATTGGTGCCCATGATGAAATTTCCTGCCTGGAAAATGCACCGAAGCCGTTTTCGATGGTGGGTCTGGAATCGTCGATCATCATGCACCCGCAGGTTTGGAAATGTTCCGGGCATTACGATCTGTTTCATGATTTTATGGTTGATTGCACTGAATCGAAAAAGCGATACCGCTTCGATCATGTGCGAGGTCGCTGGGCGGAAGCGGAACGCAAAATAAAATCGGAAGGTTCTGATGAAGTGAGCGTTGAAACGGTGAAGGCTTTCATCACGAGTATGGAGCCGGGTGAAGAAGTGGAAGAGAATATCACGGTTCACGCTCTTAAATTCTTTGGTTTGAAATCGAAATATCGCGATAAAATAAATTGGCTCAGCGATGTGGCGCCGATCAGCAGTATCGATAACCTGCAAGATGTTGTTGCCCCCGAATCAACACAAATGGGAACGCTGACTGAGCCTCGTGAATTTAATTTGATGTTCAAAACAACGCTCGGGGCACTTGGTGGGGCAGACGATGCAGCGTTTTTACGACCGGAAACCGCGCAAGGAATTTTCGTCAACTTCAAGAATGTAGTGGATAGTTCGCGCGTAAAAATTCCGTTCGGGATTGCGCAAATCGGGAAAAGTTTTCGTAACGAAATTACGCCTCGTAACTTCACGTTCCGTTCACGAGAATTTGAACAGATGGAGATTGAATTTTTCTGTCATCCGGATGAATCACCCCAGTGGTATGAATATTGGCGAAACCGGCGGTTCAACTGGTATACGTCACTTGGAATTGCAGCAGAGCATTTGATTTTGCGAGAACATCACCAAGAGGAACTGGCTCATTATTCTGTCGGGACGGCTGATATCGAATATGCGTTTCCGTTTCTTTCCGAAGGAGAATACGGCGAGTTGGAAGGGGTGGCTCACCGGGGCGATTTCGATTTGCGTTCTCATATGGAAGGGAAACTGGATGGCGATTTGAATGTCGAAATGAACGAGCATGGACAGCCGAAGCATCGGGGATCGGGAAAAGATCTTTCGTATTTTGATGACCAGGCACGCGAGCGGTTTGTGCCTCACGTGATTGAACCTTCAGCCGGGGCGGATCGGGGAACACTTGCGTTTTTGTGTGAAGCGTATCGGCTGGATGAACAGCCGGACGATAAAGGCAAGATGCAATCACGAACGGTGCTGAAATTGCATCCGCGATTAGCCCCCGTCAAAGCGGCGATTTTCCCGTTGATCAAAAAAGAAGGGATGCCGGAAACGGCGGCGAAAATCTATCACGAATTTCGCGAAGCCGGTATTAACGCGCAGTATGATCAGCAAGGAGCGATCGGCAGACGCTACCGCAGACAGGACGAAATCGGCACGCCGTTCTGCATTACTGTCGATGGTCAAACCGCAGAAGATCAAACGGTTACGCTGCGAGATCGTGATACATTAGAGCAAGAACGCATTCCGATCAACAAAGTGACCGAAGAGATTCAGCAGCGATTGAAGAAGTGAAAATATAGTCCAACCAGCGAGGGTTTTGGTAACTCGATAAAAGCTGTTCCGAAGCGGGGGTGAAATGGTTTTAATCTGGAATTGTAAGTAGTTCCACCATTTTCCTGACGGTTTTCCAAGCTTGATCGAAAGGAATGAATTCATTTTCTGGAACACTTTCTTTTAATCGCTCATAATCAATGGAAGCCATTTCCCGCACAGTTTGATCGAATTTTTGCTTTCTGGCATCAATATCGCGCTCATTACATTTTCTCATGAGAAAATCAGAGACTTTTAGTAAATCTATTTGGTCGCGTGCTACTTGAAAAAGCCTTGCCAGGTCAAAGACATCTTGCTTGCGATTTCGATTGCGTATAGGTTGTTGAAGCAATGATCGAAGTTTTTCAGCCAGGATATCCTCAAGTGTTCCAACTCGAAGATGTCCTTTACCATTATCTTGTAGATCCAGGATTTGCGATTCACAAATCAAGTCTGCAAAACTGATATCAAGTGGAATGATGGAGGATACGTCTTTGCCTTGAAGTATTTGATTGAAATATTTCTCATTGAAGAATTGATACCCAACTTTAACCAGATAAGTTGGATGTGTCGCGTTTGCTGATTTGGGGCGAGCCTCGATTTTTTGTGTTCTTGCCCGAACGTTGTATCTTCTATTTGCAAGTAAAAGTGAATTATCTATCGATTTGCGAAGTTCTTCGACGCTTCTTTTCAGACAATTATTAACGACTGTAAAATCAAGATCAATTGTACTTCTTGAGTTTTGATAAACAAACCGCAGAGCATTTCCCCCCTTGAATACAAGAGATTTGGAAAGAATGGGACTCGCGTCAAAGCTTTGTAAGATCAAAAAAGAAACGAATCGTTTTTGTCCCTCCTGTCGGGGAAAGTGGTATTTGTCACACCACGTATCAATATTTTCAGGAGAAGAAGGATAAGGTTTTGAAGGCATACTGATCAACTTTTGGGTTCTTTTTCGCTGAGGCGGTTAAGCATCGATTCAGGTATATTGAGTGACAAGTTCCATCGCTCAGAATACTGTGAAGAAAATTCTCCGGATGCAATAAGCCTTGCAGAACTTCCTCTGATTGACGTTTCGGCCCAATGGTCAAAGACGCGATGAGATTTCCCTCGTGCCTCAAAAATATAACCAACTCGCTGTTTAAGCAATGACTGCCCGATTCTGTTAACATATTCGACAATGGTCTCAAGATTCACCAAGTCAATGGCCCGAATCCAAGCCTCAACGAGTGAAGAAATGCCTCCGCATTTCTCGGGACGACGAAAAGAGTCAACAATCGTTTTTTCCAAATCGGTTACAAATATGGGTACGCCTTCAACATAGCCAACACTCACTCCAAAATCCCATTCTGGTTTCGAATTTGTATAAATAACGGCACGGTTTTTTATTTTCCGAGGGCGTCTATTGCCTGGCAAAGAAAAGTCACTCCAGTCGTCCGGCTTCGTTCCGTGGGGTAACCTTCCCGATTCCTTCCCAGCGAGATAGAAATACATATTCGAAGGAATTTTGTCAGTTAGTCCATGATAAACGAATGCAGATTCAAACCCAAAAAAGCCAATTGGGTTTGCTTCCTGCAAAATTCCCTCTGCAGGCAAGGGGAGAATTGATGCAAAAGGGACTGAGATTTTGTAGACAGAACTGACTCCATCAATTGAACTGATTATTCCATTGGAAATCAGTGACCTGAGCAGGCTTGCCTGATTGGAGGCATCTGGGAGGACAAAATCATACTTGATGGCAAGGTTTTGATAGACAACTTCAATACGCCATTTTGAGACGATAACCCTGCGTTCACTCGCAAAATATTCTAAAAGTAGTTTTGAAATTGCTTTCTTAGTACGCATGTGATTATTTCCATGATTCACCACTAATAAAGCATAATGCCTGACCGATGATGTCCTCAGGACATCATCGGTCAGGCGATAAGAAAAATCAAGTGTAAATAAATGAAAATAAATATTTTTTCCTTGTAACTATTCAGCGGTAATTGGTCTTTGGCTGAAATTTGAATTCAGGTGCGAAGCCTGTGATTGCGGACTGCCATATAGAGCAAAGCAATGCACGCTTGATTGCAGTTTGCCAAAGCTGATAAAAAAGTATTTCACGCAAAGACGCCAAGACGCAGAGAAGGAAAGAAGGAAAGAAGGAAAGAAAAACAAAAGGAAGAAGTCTTTGTGGGTTGATTATAATTAATAATCTGTTTTCAAAAAGAGTTTTCCACATTGCGTTCTAAAATAATTGAGCCTCGAATGAACGAATGAAGTCACTTTGAAAAACTTTTTTTCTTTTTCTTCTTCTCTTTTTTATATTTCTTTGCGTCTTGGCGCCTTGGCGTGAAACCTTTTTTTTCTTTTGCTTCTTTTTTTGTCTTTTCTCTGAGTGGAACGCCGTAAAGTGAAGCTGTAGACTTTCGAGAGATCAGCCTGCGAGAAAGATTGTTGAGGCAAATA
>Ga0316208_1001877_pt1 | contig 18474 bp, 19 predicted proteins | sample 3monopyrite_MG_FD_204944 | JGI IMG/M metagenome (GOLD analysis project Ga0316208, IMG submission 204944) | Microbial mat bacterial communities from mineral coupon in-situ incubated in ocean water Damariscotta River, Maine, United States -... | ecosystem: Environmental > Aquatic > Marine >...
TGTAAACCGCTGTGCAAATTCAGATTCTCGTACTCGCAAAAGTACCATCTTATTATCAAAACCTTTAATAAATTCTAATTTTGGTTTGCCTACTCTAAAATTCAAAACTCCATTTTGCAATTCTACAGTTTTTGAATCAGAAAAATATTTTTTCTTGTTTGACAATGCAAAATGCTCTAATGCATCTGATAACTCTTCAATCTTAGCCTTGCTATTCGCATTCTTGTCGAGTAATTTTTGCTTGCGTTCCTGTTCTTTTTTATTATAGTCAGCTTCTGCTTTGCTGACTTGTTGAGATAATATTTCAATCTCGGCGAGTGCTTTATCTGCCTCTTCCAAATCTGTAAACTTCATTGTTTACTCCTTATTTATTGATGATAGTTGCTTAGGATTTTTGCCCTGCAATCTTAAATTTTTTGTCAATTTAATACCCTCACCTTTGCCACTACTCTCAAGTGCATTTACTCTGTCCAATTCCCTCTGAAATCTATCTCGTCTATCAATCTCTTTGCCTGCAAGTATTTTCGCCTGCTTTGTGTCAGCAAAATCTCTTTCATTGATTTTCTCTTCTAATTTTTTGTTTTTCTCCGATAGCTCGCCAATTTGACTTAATAAGCCAAGAATTGACTTCGATTCACTGCTCAATTTTATTGCTCTGTTTATAGTGTCGCTATTTAAGTCCATACTGGAAGCTGTGAGCGTTTCAATCACATAATTAATCAGACACATCCAGTCCTTTAGTTTAGATAGTCTACCCTTGCTGTTCTCACTTAATGCAGTCATATCTAATCTGTCTATTGAGACTTTCATCTCATATTTCATATTCTCTAAACCCAGAATCTGCTTCTTTATTTCCATCTTATTCCCTCATTTACTTATATCAGTAGGCTATATCTCATTGTTATACTCTAATTATTCCATATTGCATTATGGACAAAATCATCACCTGTCCGCTCAAATTTATTATGATATATCATTGTCAATTTTTGAATTATACAATCCGCCTCGTGCATCTTCAAATGATGATAATAAAAATTTTCTGGCTTCGTCGTTTTTGTCTTCAATCTTGCCTCTATCAATATTTCATGGCACTTCGGATTAAGCCAATGCCGATGAAGACGCATATAAACGTGCTTATTAAGGGTTGTACCACTTGCAAATTCCTTTCTAACCCTGGCTTGCAACTCTCTGCAATCTTGCTCTACTTCGCCAGTTAAATAATTAACACGGTGAAAACCTGACCAATCCATATATTCAATAGCAAGCGATAAACCCAAGAACCTAATAGTTTTTTGCTGCTGATCACTTGCAAATACTCCTCGTAATTGACCAAGAAAATTAGATTGATATTTTGCATAAAAATTAATTTGATCAATTGCCTCGCATAGTTCGTATTTGTCCAACTCGGTATAATTTCTATTATATCTTTGGTCGATGAACTCATCTCTTACTGCTTTTATTGCATCTGTATCATCTTTAAATTGTACCGATATATATCGACGGCACGCTAAATATAACTCTCGCTTTAATATATTGGTGCTTAATGGTTTATTTGTTCCTGCCATTGTTCTGCTCCTATTTTTTGTGATTATCTTATTTCGCTACTCTGAAATATTCAGGTTGTGTTATTATTATCTCTAATACATCTCTCTCTTTTTCTCGCTCCATCAAATATTTTGATAAGTCTGCCGCCATCTCAGGATAACCAGTAAATTGCAAATGTTGGCTTAAGCTATTTATCATTTCGTCTATCATATCTTTCGTACAGAATGACAGCATCGCATTGGTAGTCGACGAAAATTCACTAAGCGATATGGTTGACGGCTTCGTTAATAATTTTATATCAACCACCTGCATCTGCCTTGCTATGATCTCAAAGGTGAAGCGTCGGATTATCGCCATTTGCACAGCCCTAACATTATTCGCATTTGTGTGATATGCCAAATTATACCATAATCTCGCATAAAATGGTAAGCCCATAAGTGTTATAAAGCAACCTTCATCAAATCTATGTCTATCTATTTTTAATTTTGAACCCATTTTTCTGTCCTCATTTTTTCTTATTTATTTTCTTCTAACAAAGGCTTACAAGCCCTTGTTGATACTATCCTGTCAATACTCTTCTGTTAGCATTAAGATGCTATTTCAAACTCAATAACCATCTGCGATTCCATTTTGTAAAGCTGTTGCAGTTTATCAACTAATCGCTTTGATACGATTGTCATTTCCTTTGCATTTGCATTGTTAATTGCCTTTTGAATATCTACAATTTGGCGTCGAATTACTTCCAGTCGTCTGCCCATAAATGAAGCCATTTTCTCACTATCATCTGCTGTAATATACTTATTTATGATAGCCTCATTTATCTTTAACCACTTGCGTTCTGCTAGCATATAAGCCGATGACATTGGACGGTGTTTGTGCATCATATCAAGTGCATTATCACGCAACCGCTTTAATTGTTGAATTTCCTGAAGATGTTTCATCTGTGGATGTTTCATTATCTATCTCCTGCATTTTTTTGAAAATTATTAATCGTTCTTCGTGTGTCTCGCAATGTTGGAATTTATATTCTAAATTTGTTCTTTGTCTCTTTTTTCTATCTCGCCTAATTTCGTTTTGGCGTTCTCTATGTTGTTCTTCCCAATTCTCGATTATAGCAACGCCCTTTCTATTCCTTTTTGGTTTATATTTCGGACTAAATCTCTTCGGATTTGCCGTCATAAAGTCAAAATAAAATATTTTCATTTCTTCCCGCCAATTCCTAAAATTGACCTCGTAATAAATATCTCGCTTGATCATTGTTTCGACTGCCTCGCCGATTGCTTCCATTAGCGTATAATCATGTACACCGAGATAAATACAGCGTGTCATTGATATTACTTCGTGTTCATAATAGGCACAATCTAATCTGCCGAGTTCATTTCTATGCTTCTTTAACTGCTCTTGCGTTTTCATCTTTTTCCCTCATTTGTTTGTGTATTTGCTTCTAAATCTGCTCTTAATTTTGCTTTCTGTTTTCTCCGCTTGCAGGTTGCACAAGTGCATCGACCTGGATCGTGTTTAAAGCCTTTATATTTATATCTATAATTTGGATTTTCATTCATCTTTTTCCCTGTTTTTTTTGTTGTTAATTTTTGAAAAAATATTTTCAGCAAGGGCAATATTACAACCGATATGTGCGAAATGCGAAAAGCCACTTTCACGGTCAATATATTCACCTGCCATAATTTTACTTATATGACGCAATGTTTTATTCAAATGCAAAATTATTGAATTATACTGCCAAGTGCCTTCTCCGTGCTTCATTGCTCCGAATTCCATTACTTTATTTATTGCCTCGTAATGCTCTTTAAATATTCCTTCATTTGCTTTCATTTTTATGCTCCTTTTTTTAATTGTTTATTATATTCTGCTTCCATTTTTCTTGCTTTTGCTTTTTTCTCAACTAAATTTTTCCCTGGCACATCGGCAAGCAATGCCATCATTATGCCATCAATCTTATTATCTAAGACTAAACCACCTTTTTTTAATTCACGTTCAAGTTTTTTGCCCTCAAGGTAGTTTACTGAATAAGATTTCCCATTCTCATCTGTAATAAATGCTCTCTCCTTATAAGCATTGATTGAATCTCTTGCTTTTTTATTAATGTCGGCTTGCATTCGTTCACGTAGTAAAAACTCCTCTCTTGCCGAACGGCATTTGCTTAATTCAATTAACTGCTCTGGCATAGCCTTTCTTATTTTTAAAAACTCATCTGAGATTGTTGCGTTCTGCCCTAATTTTATAGGCATTAATTCTTTTGTCATTAATGACTCCTCATTTTATTTATAAATCACCCAAATCTTTAATACTCAGATCCTTAAATGGTCGTTCATTGGGTTTGTTATTTTCTTCTTCTTCCTTTATTATTTCTTCTTCGTCTATTACTTCATAATCTTCTTCATTAATATTATCAAAAGGGATTATCTCATTATCGTGAATATCATCTGCAGTATCTACAAATTCAGTATGATTTTTTCCTAATGGCAATCTTATACTCGGCATTGTATTATCAAGCATCCGAATTTCAACATCCTTATCTGCTTCTTTTAAGCTCTTGCTAAAATCTATTTCCTCTATATTTGCCAATTTATCAGCTTTGACCTTATTCCCTGCATCTCTAACTGATTTTACTTTTTGTACTTTTCCTAAGTCAGAAAATTTCTTTACTGTACAATCCTCACTTTCCCCTATATATATCACTGTCTCATTTTTGGCAAATTTATCACAGACTGGGTTCTCGCTTGCTTCCAAAAATAGATATGCTTTATTGCTATCTTGCCAGTCAGGAACTACTGTTATTATTTCATTCAAATAATCAAATTCAAGTTTAGGACTGATGTAATTATACTCTAACTTTCTGTGCTTTATCATCACTACGCCGATACCAAGACAACGAACTCTATGCAACATACTCGTGTCGCATAGGGCAGCGGAATACAAGGCTAATGGCTCCTTACTCTTCGGTCTTTCTATATAAGTGCTTTTATCATATCCTCCCAAGTACGCAAACATCGAATCCAAATTTCTACCTAAATTACTTGTATTCCATCCTTTTGATATTGCCACATTTAATAATTGTTTATAAGTGGTCGAATCTATTGTTCTTTGATAAATCTCGACAGTTTCTACAAGTTGCTCAAAAGCCTCTAATGCATTCGGAGATTCTTCTTTTAATATTTTAAAAAAGCTCCGTTGATCATTTTTATCAATCATATCAAATCGGTTCCGTTGGAATACGTTTTTTGTCAAACTCATTGAAGCTATTAGTTTGTTAATTGTACCGATTAACCTCTCTATCTTCCCTTTAAATGGTGATTTTGGCTGTCCTGCTTTTGGATATAATAATGGGAAATGCTCGCTATCAAATCCAAAATTTCCCATTATTTTTTTTCCAACTTCTATCTGTTCATCAGTCAAATATGTTTTAGCATGCTCTCTTACTTCACGGCTTTTAAATGCTGATGAATTATCTACTGGTATTCCAAATAATGGAGATCCTATTTTCCGATAAGTTTCTTCCATCACCATTATTACCGTCCTCGCACTTTCGCTACGAATCGGTGTTATAGTTAGCACTTTAGCGGTCAATCCACAAGCAACTACAAAAAAACTTGGTCTTACTATTTTGCCTTTTTTACTATTATCATCAACTTTTACATAGCCATCAAATGCTGTCCCATCCATCATCCACATTTTGCCAGCACCATAATTCTCTTTTATATAATTTGCTTCGGCGAACATTGAGAAATAATCATACCTCGTAACTGCTTCACCAATTTTTGATAGTGAATTCCTATTTGCTGTTTCCCATAAATCTGCCCACTTCTCTTTTTTATACCATCCTTCATAATGTACATCGTTTCGCTTTATCCGTTGATGATATATGTAATGACAAAAGTCCACTTTATTATTCCAATAACTCGGCAATCCAAATTCTAAGATATATAATGAAGCCGCCGTTTCTGTTGAGAATCGGACAGACTCCTTCGATTGATTCTGCATATATAATGCTTTCGTTTTTTCCTTCATCCAAGCTTCTAATTTATCTCTTTGATCTTGAGTCCATTCCTCTGGTTTTCTTGGTTTGCCTTTATCAGCTCGGAAGTCGTCGCTACTTTTTCGTTCTTTTTGCATTGCTTCAATTTCTTCGTGCGAAGGTAATTCTATTTGAAACAATCTACATACCTGTCTAATATCATATACATTTATTCTTCGACCTTTCCCTGATGGGTTTGGTAAACTTTTAGTATGAATATTCTTAAAACCTTTACGCCTTAAAATCGTTGTTCTATCCAAATTTAATTTTTTTTGAATATCATCAATTGTCAAACCATATTTTTGAATATCATTAATTTTTGTACATTCTATTAGCGGTATCATTTTCTAAGCCTTTATGCTACTAATACTTTTTTTTCTAATTCTTTAACCTCAGCCTTTAATTTGGCTTGTATATCTAATCTTTTTTTCGCTTCTTTTAATACAGCTTTGCGTACTTTTGGGTTTTCGGTATCCCAAAATTGAATAGCTATATTGTGCGGATGTTTACCCATCTCTTCACCAACTTTTTTAAAAATGCCTCTAAAAGGATTTTTCCTGAAGTCTATTTCTCTATTTTTCATAATTGCCCTTTCTTTTTATTTGTAAGTGTTATTTATTGTCAGTACAAACTTACTAAAAATAACAATACTTGTCAAGTATTATTTTAAAATGTAAAGTAATTTGTTCTGTTTTATTTCTATTGCATTGTTTTTATGTTGTATATTTGTCAAAAAACAATGTTTTAAAAATTCAATAATAGATTATTTTTTTTTTAACATATATTTGTAAAAGTAAATAAAGATAGATATGATTTTATGTTAAGTGATTTTAATAAACGTATTGAAGCAATAATTAAATATTCTTATGATACTTTGACAAAAGCAAGTGAACAAATAGACGCTTCAAGGGCTGTTTTATATAATATTACAACAGGTGCAACTACACGACTAAACAGCAATACATTAGAAAAATTTAAGAAAGCAGGATTCAATACCGACTGGATATTAAATAGAGTGGGAAATTTTGCAAACAATAAAGAGATAATATATAAACATCGCCTATTTTTAGAAAAAAAACTAATATCTACTAATCAAAAAAAGTTAAATGATTTACTATTCGACTTCGATAAACGAAAAGACGAGTTATTAGATATTTGTCAGCAATATATAAATGATGGTGATAAAAATGTAGTAATTGACTTATTAACAGCATTAACAAGAGATTCCTTCCGCAAGCCAGTCGAAGAAGTTTGTTTGATCTTAAAGGATATAATGGATTTTGGTATTAATCCTTACTATCTTGCTAAATTTGATGCTTGCGACCAATTTACCCAAGAATTTATAGGAAGTACATTATATCATAAATATATTTACTCGAGTGATAACACCTATAATAAAGCAATTAATCGTAGAGCAGGCATTCCTTTATTTGATATAGATGCAACTGGTGGTGATATTCATTTACTTGACGACACCAACGAAAGCCCAATTGATTATATAAGTTTGCCAAACTTGAAAGGTAGAGCGGCAATAATCGTACACGGTGATTCTATGTCTCCTGTTTACTCAGACAGAGATATTATTACTATTGATAAGAATATTGATGATAACATTATGTTTGGGAAAGCGTATTTAATTATTACCGATAACCAACGAATGATTAAATTTTTACTCCAATCTGACAATGAAAACAAGCTACTTTGCAAGTCTGCAAATACGAGTGGGTATCCTGATTTTGAAATTTTTAAAAATGATATAATTAAGTTGTTTTTAATAAAGGGTTGTATTAAACCTTATGATGTATAACTACACAAAACTACACAAAACACATTGTTTAAAATAAGAAATCCTCCTCTATGTTTCTAAATTAACTACACAAAACTACACAAATGTACCGCACAAAACTACACAAATACACAAAACTGCATTAAACTATCATCGCCAACCACGTTCCTAAATTAATAGAATATTGCAAAAGACAAATCAATTAAATAAGCCGAGCGATAGAACTGGCGTAGGATAAAGGCATTAGGAGGGCATAGAAGCCAGTCCTTGCGAGAGAAAAAGGGAATGCTTATATTTGCACAACACAGTGAGAAAGCGGTCGAGACATAGGTAATAATTTAGTAATACGAAAATTGAAATGTAGTGATAGCGTGAGTCTCATTTCTCAATAATTTAGGAATTTATACTATGGTAAATTTATTTTTAGAATGTCCCCTTAAAAAAGGAAGACAATGAAACTATAGAGTAATTTACTACGATGAATGATTTAATAAAAAACATTAGGCAAAAATAGGTCTATAAAATGTTATAACTATACATTTAAAAAATTAACACAAACTTAACACTACTTTTATACTATCTTCATAACTTAATTCTAATTTTGTACAATGAAAAAAAACAATTAATAGAATAATTAAATATTTAGGGGAAATAGTATGAAAAAGTTTTTGCTGTTAATTATAACAGCTCTTATCATCGTATCTTGTAACAAGAAAAAAGAAGTTGCCGAAGGTACAAAAAGTAGTGAAGTAATTGAATTATTGGGTGCAGGGGCAACATTTCCATATCCATTATATTCAAAACTTTTTAATGAATACAATAAACTCAAAGGAGTAAGAGTTAATTATCAAGCAATTGGTTCCGGAGGTGGTATTAGACAAGTAATAGGTAAAACTGTTGATTTTGGTGGAACTGATGCCTTTATGAATGAAAATGAAATGAGCAAAGTGGAGGGAGGAGTAGCTCATATTCCAACTTGCTTGGGTGCGGTAGTAATAACCTATAATTTGGAAGGAAGCCCAGAATTAAAATTCACAGGCGATGTTGTTGAAGATATATTTTTAGGCAAAATAACAAAATGGAATGATAAAAGAATTCAAGAATTAAATCCAGATGTAAAATTACCCAACTTATCGATGAGTGTTGTTTATAGATCAGATGGATCTGGTACGAGTTTCATTTTTAGTGATTATATGTCTAAAATTTCTACTGAATGGAAAGAAACAATAGGTAGAGGAAAATCACTGAAGTGGGTAACTGGTATTGGTGGCAAAGGGAATCAAGGGGTTGCAGGTCTAATCCAACAGATTCCGGGATCTATTGGATATGCAGAGTTGATTTATGCTGTAAGCAATGAAATGCCAACCGCACTAATTCAAAATAAATCAGGAAACTTCATCAAGCCATCAGCAGATGGGGTAAGTCTTGCTGCAAATATGGAACTGCCTGATGACACTAGGTTATCATTAACAAATACAGCAGCTGATTTAGGTTATCCGATTAGTAGTTTCACTTGGTTAGTGCTTTATAAAAATATGAGTTTTGAAGATAATAAAGCCAAAGCAATATTAGACCTTGTTTCTTGGATGATTCACGATGGTGGAAAGTACGCTGCTGAACTTCATTATGCACCGCTTCCAGATGCCGCTATAAAAAAAGCAGATGTAATATTAAGTTCATTGAAAAATAATGGGAAAGTTATTTATAAATAATATTATAAATATCTATCTTTAACTACACCATAAGCCACTAATATTGATAGGTTTAGTTAATCTTTAAATTTCAATCCATAAAGTCCATAAACTTATCAAAGGATTAGCTTTGAACGGCGATAAAAATTTTAAACTGATAATACTTGCTTCAGCTTTAGTTTTACTAACTATTGTATTTGGAACATTTATTACATTATTTGTAAGCTCATTTGAAGTAATTCACCAATTTGGTATTGGGTTTATAATAGGAGAATCGTGGAACCCTGTTACTCAAGAATTTGGTGCTTTGCCATTTTTGATAGGAACTCTAATAACTTCATTTTTAGCTTTAGCGATTTCATTCCCAATTGCATTATCAATAGCAATATTTTTGGGAGAGTTATCTAAAGTAAAGTTTTTTAATTCTATAATTAATGGTGCCGTTGAATTATTAGCAGGAATTCCATCAATAATATATGGTTTTTGGGGATTATTTGTTTTAGCTCCAGTAATCAGAGATATAGAGATGTCTTTGAATATTCCACCTTATGGAGTTGGGATATTAACAGCCTCAATTATTCTCGCTATTATGATTATTCCGTATGCTGCCTCTCTATCATTGGAAGTAATTAATATGATGCCAGAAAATTTAAAAGAAGCGGGTTATGCTCTTGGAACGACAAGGTTTGAAGTTATTAAATCAATTATTCTACCTTATTCTGGTTCGGGAATCATCGCAGGTATTTTACTCTCACTTGGCAGGGCCTTAGGAGAAACGATGGCAGTAACAATGGTGATTGGAAATTCAAATATGATACCTTCAAATATATTTTCACCAGGGAACACAATTGCAAGTTTGATAGCAAATGAATTTACCGAAGCAACTGAAGATTTGTATTTATCTTCATTGATAGCGATGGGTTTGGTATTATTTATAGTAACAGCAGTAGTAAATATATTCGGAAAATTTGTTATCCGTAGATTTATCCCTAATATAAAATAGCGAAATTATATGAAAATAAATAATTTAAAAAAACGCAAAATCAAAGATAACGTATTTACAGCAGTGGTAATAATTACTACACTTATATCAACTTTACCACTGACTTTAATCTTATATTATCTTATTAAAATGGGAGTCTCTTCTATTTCCTGGGAATTCTTTGTTAATCTTCCAAGTCCCCCTGGGGTAACTGGTGGTGGAATCTCAAATGCAATTGTTGGAACATTAATTTTAATAGGCTTCTCAATGCTATTTTCAATTCCTTTGGGTGTAGCTTTGGGAGTATATCTATCTGAATCTAAAAAGTCAAAATTCACAGGGCTTGTACGAATATCAGTAGAAATACTACAAGCAACACCATCAATTGTTGTAGGTATAATTGTCTATTTATGGGTAGTTATAACTATGGGTTCTTTTAGTGCATTTTCTGGTGCTGTAGCACTAGCAATTATGATGTTCCCATTAATTGCAAAATCTACCGAAGAGACATTGAAGATGGTTCCAAATTCAATTAAGGAAGCGTCATTTGCTCTTGGAGTACCTTATTATAAAACAGTGTTAAAAGTAATTCTCCCAACTGGAATGAGTGGGGTTATAAATGGTATATTATTAGCAGTGGCAAGGGTAGCAGGCGAAACAGCACCTCTATTATTTACAGCTTTTGGGAACCCATTTATGAATATGGACATTAGTAAACCAATCAATTCATTACCATTATTAATATTTAATTATGCAGGAAGTCCGTATAAAGAGTGGCATCAATTAGCTTGGGGGGCATCATTAATTTTAGTTATTATGGTATTATTGTTCAATATAACTGCGAAAGGGATTGCAAGAAAATGGAAAATAAAGTATTAAAAATTAAAAACTTCAATGCCTATTATGGTGATAACCATGTTTTAAGGAATATTAATTTGAATTTCCTTAAAAATACAGTTACTGCGATTATGGGTCCATCAGGCTGTGGGAAAACTACATTAATTAGAGCGATAAATAGAATGCACGAATTTGAAAATGGTGCAACTTTAGATGGAAAAATAGAGTTATTCGGTGAAAATATATTCGAGTTAGACCCTATTGAAGTTAGAAAAAAAATTGGAATGGTGTTTCAGCGACCTAATCCATTCCCAACAATGAGCATCTACGACAATGTTATTGCAGGCTATAAGTTAAATGGGATAAAAATTCCTAAAAGTGAAAGAAATGATATTGTTGAGGAATCGTTGAGAAAATCTGCTTTATGGGACGAAGTAAAAGATGATTTGCACAAAAAAGGTGCATTCCTATCAGGAGGTCAACAACAAAGACTTTGCATAGCAAGAGCATTGGCTATGAAGCCAGAAACTCTTCTTTTAGACGAACCAACTTCTGCTCTAGACCCAAAAGCAACTGATAAAATTGAGCAATTAATAGAAGAGTTAAAAAAAGAAGTAACTATGATTATGGTAACTCATAATATAGCACAGGCTGGCAGAATATCAGATTATACAGCATTTTTATATTTAGGTGAATTGGTTGAGCATGGGAAAACAAAAAAAATGTTTACAACTCCAAAAGATAATCGGACAGAAGAATATTTGACTGGTAAATTTGGTTAATATAGTTTATATAAAAGAGAGAAAAAATGATAGAATCACAATTATTAGAATTAAAAGACAAAACAATTGAGTTTGCACATCATGTCGAGGATATGCTTAATGAATCATTTTCGGCAATTATAAATAATGATAAAGTATTACTTGAGAATGTTATCAATACTAAGGAACCCAAAGCTAATTTGATGGAATTAGAAATAGATAAGTTGAGCATTACCATATTAGCACAATATTGTCCTAAGGCAGGAAACCTAAGAGAAGTGCTAATGATGTTAAAAATTAGCACAGACTTAGAAAGAATGGCTGATCATTGCGTCGGAATATGTCATAGCAGTTTTGATTTATTGTATAATGTTGAATTTCGAAAAGAAATAGAAAATATATCTGATGAGTCTCAGCAAGTTGGAATAATGCTAAAAAAAAGTATAATGGCATTTATAGAAAGCGATACAAAACTTGCTAAAAAAGTATGCAAAAAAGATATTTTTATCAACATATTCAGAGATGAAAAAACCGAATTATATTTGAGTATGATGAAGAATAATCCAAATGAAATACCAATGTATTTTGAGCTAATAAAAATTTGTGATAGACTTGAAAGAATTGCAGATTTATCTACTAATATTGCAGAAGATGTATTTTTTATATCCAAAGGTAAAATTATAAAACACAAGAAAGACAAATCTAATACTAATTAATGTTAAAAGGATTTGCTTTAAATTAAATTTAGTTAAAATGAATAATCTATTTTCCCATATAGTTATAATTTAACAGATGATTTATACAAGCAAATCCTATTTTATTATATATTTTTAATGAAATCTTAAATTCACTAAGTTATGTTAAAACTACATTTATTTATCAAATTCCTAATAAGACATACTTTCAAATGAAAAGAGAATTTTAAAACTTTTAGCATTAAAGAATATTAAAATTGGTATAAGGACAATTATAGCTTAATATATTATAATATTTTGTATTTTTGTACAATATGCAAAATACGATATTAAAAAAGATTTATAAATGGGAATAGAATACGAAGCAGTGATAGGCTTAGAGGTTCACACACAATTAATAACAAAAAGTAAAGCATTTTCATCAAGTGCCACACAATTTGGTGATATACCTAATTCTAATACCGACCCAGTAACTTTGGGGATGCCCGGTACATTGCCTGTTCTAAACACTAAAGTAATTGACTACGCTATCAAATTAGGTTTAGCAACCAATTGCAAGATTAGAAAAAAATTTGGATTCGCTCGCAAAAATTACTTTTACTCGGATTTGCCAAAAGGTTATCAAATCACTCAACTCGAAGATCCAATATGTTACGATGGGTTTGTAGAAATAGAACATAATAACGAAATAAAAAAAATTGGACTTACACGTATTCATATCGAAGAAGATACAGGCAAATCAATACACGACTTAGATGTTGATACATTGATGGATTTTAACAGGGCTGGAGTACCATTATTGGAAATTGTATCCGAGCCAGATATCCGATCTGCTGAAGAAGCATATCAATATTTAATTCAGTTAAAACAAACAGTATTATACCTTGGCATTAGTACTGGCAATATGGAAGAAGGTGCATTACGCTGTGATGCAAATATATCTATCAGACCAGTAGGACAAGAAAAGTTTGGAACACGTACCGAAGTGAAAAATATGAATAGCTTCCGTAATGTTCAAAAAGCCATTGAATTCGAAATCAAAAGACAGACTGAGGTGTTAGAATCAGGCGGGGAAATAGCGCAACAAACTATGATGTGGGACGGCAGTACGAGCTCAACTAAAATTATGAGAACCAAGGAAACTTCAGATGATTATAGGTATTTTACTGAGCCAGATTTGCCAATTATGACGTTAAAAGAAGAGAAGATTAATGCCTTAGAAAAAGAAATTCCAGAACTTCCTTTGAAACGTAAATATCGACTTGCAAAACAATACACTATTCCAAGCTATGATGCTGACGTGTTGGTAGCAGAAAGAGAATTAGCAGACTACTACGAAGAAGCTTGCGGTAATCTTACAAATAAATCTTCAAAAAATAACAAATTAGTTAGTAATTGGATTATGACAGATGTTTTAAGAATCAAAGCAGAAAAAAATATAGCTATGTCTGAGATGGATTTGCCATCGTTTATAATTACAGAGATTGTAGATTTGCTGGACGAAGGAGTTATTTCAAGCAAAATAGCAAAAGATATTTTTCCTGAGGCAGTAAAAAAGAAAATATCTCCTAAAAAATTAGTAGAAGATAAAGGATTAAAGCAAGTTTCAGATACTGAGTTAATTGAAAAATTGGTTGGGAAAGTTATTGAAGATAATCCAGAGTCAGTTGAGAAATACAAAAATGGAAGAAATAACGTATTTGGTTTTTTTGTAGGTCAAGTAATGAAAGGTACTCAGGGAAAGGCAAACCCAAAGATGGTAAGCCAGATGGTTAAAGAATTATTAGAAAATTAAATTAAAAATAAATAAAGGTAATAATTATGGCGAAAGCTAAAACAAATGCTAAATCGAAAATAAAGACTATAGCAAAGAGCAAAACAAAGGCAAATTCAAAGACAGTTTCTAAAGCTAAGAGTCCAAAAGAAAGCAAAGTTGTCGTAAGTAAAAAAGCGACTACACCAACAAAAAAGAGTGCTACGAAAGTTACAAAAAAGGTCTCTACAAAAGTTAGTACTGGAAAAATGACCTATCAAGGAAAAAAAATAGATGTAATTCTTTCGGCTCAATTTGATATGGAAGGGTTCAAAAAAGAAGAAATAATTGAACTATATAGATTAAATCATCTGGCAAGAAAATTAGACGATAAAGCTGCTTTATATTTGAAAATGGCAAAAGGATGGTCTTATCATGCTCCATTCGGCGGACACGATGGTATTCAAATGGCATTGGGGAAAGCATTCAGACCAAGCAAGGACTTTCTATTTCCATATTATAGAGATTTCTTAACGTCAATGGCAGCTGGCTTAACACCTGTAGAGATAATTCTAAACGGATTATCCAAATCTACTGATGTTGCAGGCGGGGGAAGACACATGTCCAACCACTTTGCAAAACCTGAAGTAAATGTTCAAAATGTGTCATCTTGCACAGGTAACCACTCTGTACATGCAGCTGGTGTAGGCAGAGCAATTGTTAGATACAAGGGTGACGAAGTTGTATATTATTCATCAGGTGAACAAGCTATAGCCGAAGGGTATTTCTATGAAGCAATTGCTGCGGCTGATTTGGACAAATCTCCAGTAGTATTTGTATTGCAAAACAATGGCTTCGGTATTTCTGTACCTTTAGAAGAAGTATCAAGCAATATGAATATGGCAGAAAGATTTATAGGCTTCCCAAATGTAAAAATAATAAATGTAGATGGTCTTGATATGTTTGCCTGTTTCAAAGCGATGAATGAGGCAAATAAATATATAAAATCAAAAAAAGGTCCTGTTATTATTCACGCACAGTGCGATAGAATAGGCTCTCATTCCAATTCAGATAATCAAGAAAATTACAGAAGTCCAGAAATATTAGATACTTTAAAAAGAAGAGACCCATTGCTTCAATTTAGATATAATATTATCAAAAATAAGTTTATGACTAATAAAGAATTGGAAGTATTGGAAGAAGAAAATAGGCAAACAATTTTCAGTGCTGCTGATATTGCAGAGGCAGAACCTGATGTTGATCCAAGCGATTGGTCAGAGTTTTTGATTCCAGAGCCAGCATTTAGTGGCACTGAGCAAACACTTGATCAAAATGCAGATAAAATCTCGTTGCTTGATGGTATTAATTTAGTTTTAAAGCAAGAGTTTAGAAAAAATGAGCATACGTATTTATGGGGGCAGGATATTGGCAAAGGCGGTGTATTCAACGTTGTCAAAGGTATGCCTCAAGAGTTTGGTAAAGAACGTGTATTTAATTCAGCTATAGCTGAAAATATGATTGTTGGTACGGCAAATGGATTTACACGTTATCGTGATGATATTAGAGTAGTTGTAGAAGGTGCTGAATTTGCAGATTATTTCTGGCCTGCTATGGAACAATATATCGAATTGGCCCATGAATACTGGAGAACAAAAGGGCAAAATGTACCTAATGTAACTCTAAGATTAGCATCTGGCGGATATATCCAAGGCGGTCTGTATCATTCTCAAACAATAGAAGCCGCATTATCGTCCATACCTGGTGTAAGAATTGTATATCCAGCATTTGCTGACGATGCCATCGGATTAATGCGAAACTGCATAAATTCCAAAGGTCCTACTATGTTTTTAGAACCTAAATTTGCATATAATTTCAAACCAGCTTACGGTCCAACTCCTACAGATGACTATATAATACCATTTGGAAAGGCAAAAGAAAGAAAAGCTGGCACTGACATAACAGTTATTACTTTCGGGAATGCCGTTCATCTGGCTACATTTGCTGCGAATGAATTAGAAAAAGAGGGAGTATCGGTTCAAATTATAGATTTACGTTCGATTGCACCATGGGATAAAGAAATGGTAATCGAAGCTGTGAAGAAAACAGGCAGAGTATTAGTTGTACACGAAGATAATTTGACTGGTGGATTTGGAGGCGAAATAGCTTCCACAATTGCCAAAGAAGCATTTGACTATCTTGATGCACCAGTAAATAGACTTGGCTCAAAAGATGTATTCGTTGGCTTTGCTAAGGCTTATGAAACAGAGATTTTAATTCAAATTGAAGATGTAAAAGCAGCAATATTAGAAACAGTTCGATATTAACCTTACATCTTATAATATTGATTTGAAAATAAAAAGGCACTCTTAAAAAGAGTGCCTTTTTAATATTGAAATTGCATTATTTAAAAATTATTATTTGCCCTGGAAATACTCTTTACTCCTTTATTTTATTATATATAGTCTGCTACCACTCCGAAAACTACTCCAGGGAGTATTGACATTAATGTTTTTTTATTATATTGTAACTAATTAATGTTTCATTACTTACTTAATAAGTAAGAAACAAATTTTATATATAAACCAATAGGGTATTATTATGAAAACTATAATGAAGAAGCACAGAAATTATTTCCCAATTATCAATGGAGAAACATCATGAAAAAGTATTTTTTAATGATTTTGATTCTATCTTTATCATTTTTATTAAAACAAAGACAGTGCAAATATAATATTTTTTAAAATAAAAATTATTAAAACCTAATAATTTTTCTTGATTGCTATTTTTAATATCTATATATCGCAATTTAAAAAAATATAAACTATAAAACTAAACATTTGCTGAAATGACTTATAAACTTTAAGTTGGAGCGTTTTCTGTTAAGTGAATACCATGTTAGGAATATATATTTAATTCTTCTTAGACTCTTCTTTTGACTTCAATAATTTAGTAGTAAATTTGTATTAAATATAAATACATTTAATGATTTTAATCAAAAATTACAAAAATAATATGAGTAACTCAAAAATTAATTTTGGACCACTGTCGGGTTTAATTGGTGTTTGGAAAGGTAATAGGGGCATAGATATGGCTCCTGAAAAAGCTGGTTTGGATGAAAATTTATACCACGAAACTATAACATTTAGCCCCTGTACGCAAGTAGATAATGCAGAATCGCAAGTGATCTATGCATTGTCTTATCATCAAATAGTGCAAAGAAAATCGAATAACAATATATTTCACGACCAGTCAGGATATTGGATGTGGGACATAAATCAAGATATAATAATGCATTCTTTTACTATTCCAAGGGCGGTATGTGTTCTTGCTGGAGGACATTATAAGTCCCTTGAAAACGGAGGCATAGAATTAAAAGTTAGTGCCACTTTGGGTGACAAGGATTGGGGGATTATTCAATCTCCATTTATGCAAAACAATGCAAGTACAAAAAAATTCAGCCAAACAATGACAATTAATAATAATAAATTAGAGTACAGTCAAATGACCATTGTAGATATTTATGGTAAAGAATTTAGTCATAGTGATGCTAATAGTTTAGAGTTGCAGGTATAAAATTACCATCTCAAACTAAATTATTGGATTCAATCTTGTGAAACTTAATAATTATTTGAAACATCATAAGTTGTGAATCAATGAAGTTTATTAAATTGCATCTTATAAAACTTTAATAAAATAATAATTAACAATGAAAAAATTTAACAAATCTGTTCTTGACGTTATTGGCAACACCCCTATTATTAAGCTTCATAAAGTAGCAGCAGATGTAGAGTCTGAAATTTATGTGAAATTAGAATATATGAACCCTGGTGGCTCTATCAAAGAGCGTATTGGGCAAAATATAATCGAAAGAGCTATCGAAAGAGGCGAGTTAAAACCAGGTGGGACTATAATCGAGGGTACTTCAGGAAATACTGGAGTTGGACTTGCTATGTATGCCGCTGTACATGGATATAAATGTATTTTCGTACTTCCTGATAAGCAATCTATTGAAAAAATTAATAATTTGCGTGCTTTTGGTGCAAAAGTAATAGTTACTCCTACAAATGTTGAACCAGATGATCCACAGTCATATTACTCGGTTGCCAAACGATTAGCTGATAATACTCCAAACTCATTTTATGCTAATCAATATTATAATTTAGACAATAGTCAAACTCATTATAAATGGACAGGACCTGAGATATTCGAGCAGACGGAAGGTGAATTTGATGTATTCATGGCAGGAGTTGGAACTGGTGGTACTATATCGGGTTGTGGTAAATATTTGAAAGAAAAAATGCCTGATGTTCAAATAGTTGCGGTTGATATAAAAGGTTCAATATTAGAACCATTTTTCCGAACTGGTAAGGTTGTAGAAGCTCACGGAT
>Ga0316208_1001879_pt1 | contig 18440 bp, 15 predicted proteins | sample 3monopyrite_MG_FD_204944 | JGI IMG/M metagenome (GOLD analysis project Ga0316208, IMG submission 204944) | Microbial mat bacterial communities from mineral coupon in-situ incubated in ocean water Damariscotta River, Maine, United States -... | ecosystem: Environmental > Aquatic > Marine >...
CATCTCGTAACCGGAATCGTTTGCGTATTCGACGACTCGGTGGATCGTGTCCATCGTGTCGTTGCCGCCGATCATGAAGAAGTATCGAATATCGAACTTCTTCAGCCGCTTCAGGATCGGTTCGAAGTGTTCTTCCTGAAGTTTGAGCCGGCTTGACCCAAGTGCGCTGCTCGGTGTGGCTTGAAGTTTCCGAGTCGCTGCTCGGTCGTAGCCATTCAGATCGAGCAGGTGATTTCCCAGAACGCCTTCGATTCCGAACCTCATCCCAAACAATCGTCCGACTCGTTTGGACCTTTGAACCTCTTCGATGACTCCAGCCAGAGTCGAGTTGATGACGGAGGTTGGCCCACCAGACTGCCCAACAACAGCGTTACCCTTCAACATGCTGCACCTTTAAGCGACTGAATTTGACGACCGGACAATCATCCGGCGGATACGAAACAGGCTCCGCGATCAAACGACCTCGGAGCCAGAAACTGCATTCACAACAGGACTCGATCAACGCCACCGTGATTACGAATCCAATTCATCGTCGGATTCACCGTCAGTTGGATCGTCTGCCAACCCGGCTCCCCGAAGCGCCTCGGTCTCGTTGCGGCTCATTTTGACCAGGCTGAATGTGACACCGGAAACGAGCGTCGCTGGAACCGTCAGCATGAACAAAATGCTGTACATGTAGGCCCGCGGCTTCGCATCGTCCTCTTCATTCGCCGCTTTGCACATCGGGCACGCCAGAGCCGTACTGGCCGCCGGAGCGCTCACTGTCAGGACCATCGCCAGGACGGGAATCAACAGGAATCGAGATGTCAGGTATTTCATAGTCTTACTCCACCGGCAAATGGTACAGCATCAGATAAATCACTACACCCGTTATCGACACGTAAAGCCAGATTGGAAAGGTGACTTTCGCAATCTTCCGGTGACGATCCCAGTCTGCCTTCAATCCACGATAGATCGTCATGATGGCAAGTATCGGCACCACAGCCGCCAGAATCACATGGCTGATCAAAATCGCAAAATACACGATCCGAATTGTACCAACGCCCGTGAACGGCTTTCCTCGCTCGCCCGTGTAATGGTGCAGCCCTGCGTGGTACGCAAGGTAACAGACCAGAAAAACGACTGAGACTCCAAACGCAGTCAGCATGACGTTTCGATGGGCGTCACGCTTGCCCTGCTTGATCAGCAGAAATCCGACGACAAGCAGAACCGTGGCCAGACCGTTCAACGACGCATTAATCGTTGGCAAGGCCGCCAGCCAGTCAGGAAGTTCTGCCGCAAGAATCAGCGTCACCCGTTCAACCTCCCAGTATCCAGTCGCCAATCATGCCGCGATGTCGGTCAGCACGAAGTCTCATTGGTTTGATCAGTGATCGAGCAGTGCATCGAGATCACGCCTCAACAGTGCGATCTCGTCTTCCTTCAACGAGTTGTATTTCCCGACGACTTTGCCAGTTGCATCTACAAGGCAGATATTGGTCGTGTGAATGATCTCCCACCCCGGAGTCGGATCCGGCGAGGGAGCAACCGGCATCAGGAAGTCCTTTTGAACCATGTTGTAGATCGTGTCCTTGTCGCCGGTCAGGAAAAACCATCGCTCCAGATCGGCTTCCCAGAAACCGGCAAACTTCGTCAACACTTCAGGAGTGTCGTGGTCCGGATCGACGGTGAAAGTCACGAGATTGACGTTCGGCTCCGGATAACGTTTTTGCAGCTTCTTGAAGGCCGCAGCGACTTGTGGACAAGGTCCGGCACACCGAGTGAAGATAAACGAGGCGATCCATGGTTTCCCCAGTAGATCGTTCTTCGACAGAGTCTGCTCTCGGCTATCCGTCAGCGCGAAATCACGAACCCCCTCTTCCGGCCACGTCATCTTGATTTCGACCGGCTCGGATGCGTCACTGTCTTCATGATCGGGAACATCACTGGACCCGTTGCCTTTGATGACGACCTGCTCAGAATCACCGTCGCCCTTCACGACGGGATCGGAATTTCGCTGCTTCCACATGAAAAACAGCGCGACAAAGACCGCTCCCCAAAGCACGAAACCAACGATAAACAAGCTGCCGCGTGAATTAGTATCGTTTGTCTGTTCGCTCATCACTCTGCTCTCGTATCAATCAAGACTTCAACGCTTACAAGGACGAAAAACTAAGTGGCCCTGTTTGTAAATCCTGACACGGTTGATCGTTTGACCCGAAGCCGCAGGCGAAGGTGAAGGTGCGATTTACGTTCAGAAACGCCTTCGCCTGCGGCTTCGGGTCAAACAAACTTTTCATGCCAACCTTTAACGAACTTTCTTCACCGCAACTCGATCACGACATGCCTGCCAGACGGCCCCTTGAAAACACAAACCAGCGAAGACCGCCGACATCAGAAAACACATCCAAATAGCAGGTTGCCCTGATGCGGTCGCGGAACCAACTCCGTCCGCCAATCCGTCATACAGAAGTTGACGAATTCCGGCCACTCCGTAGGACAGCGGATTCAGTTTCATGATCCACGATAAAGTCCCCGTCTGAGCAGCAGGAAAAAACGCTCCCGACAGCAGCCACATCGGCATGAGAAACACGTTCATGATTGCATGAAATCCCTGAATCGAATCCAGCTTCCAGGCAAGCATGAATCCCAAAGAGGTCAGTCCGAACGCAACCACGGTCATAAACAAAGTCAACAGAGCGATCTTTACGACACCCAGTTCGAAAACCAAATCATCAGCCAGACCTACGCGTCCCATGAGCCAGCCAAGACCAACAAACATCAACGCCTGGACGACCGCCATAAAGACGCCGCCAGTTACTTTTCCAAGTACGAGACTCGATCGCGAAACCGGCGATACAAGAACGCCCTGAAGAAAGCCTTCGTGTCTATCTTCGATGATCGACATCGCCGAGAAGATCGCGGTGAACATCAGAATCAAAGCGGTGATACCCGGCAGAAAGTATGCCCGGTAACTCATGGTCCCGGTCATCCAGTCGGGAGTCTGAAACGAGTCGTGCAGGCCGGCGCCGAACAGTATCCAGAACATGACGGGCGTCGCGAGAGCCCCGATCAGCCGCGACCGCTGCCGCAGGAATCGAGTGATCTCACGTCGACTCAACGTCCACACGGCAAGCCGCGCCTGCGGGCTGCAAGGTGTTGCTGAGGTTTGTGCCGCAGATGAAGTCACAACAGTTTCGCAATCTCTCAGATTAAATTCAGAAGCGGATCGAATAACGAAAGATCACTCGCTGACTGACTCAGCGAAACGTGACCCCGTCTCCATCAGGAATACGTCCTCAAGTGTCGGCTTCCCCAAAGAGATCGACCGAATGTCTGCGGAAAATTTATCCATGATCTGGCCAAACAATTGCTGACCATTCGGTTGGTGAATTCGCAGTGTCTCGCCAACGCGTTTGGCTTCGGTCTGCAGTTCCGCCGCCAACCGACTTTTTAAAACTTGTGGCTGATCAGCAACGATTGTCAGACACTCACCAGGAATCCTACTGCGAAGTTCCGAGGGACTGCCATTCGCCACGACTTTGCCGATGTGCAGAAGGACCAGCTCGTCGCAGCGTTCTGCCTCTTCCATTAAGTGAGTTGTCACAACAACCGTTACGCCCTGCTCGGCACGAAGCTGTTCGAGGCTCGCCCAAAGCTCATGACGAGCTCCGGGATCCAGCCCAGTCGACGGCTCATCCAGCAGCAACAGCGACGGGCCATGAATCAGACACTTGGCAAGTTCGACTCGACGTTTCAGCCCACCTGACAACGTATCAACGATGTCCGCTTGCCGATCCGCAACTCCAAATTGTGCCAACAACTCCTGACAAGTATGACGCAGGTGCTCACCCTTCAGACCGAATAGATGTCCCTGGTGAATCAGATTCTCAAGAACAGTAAGCCGACGATCCAGTCCTGGCGTCTGAAACGTGACGCCAATCTGCTCGCGATACGCTGCAGAATCACTTTGAACGTCGTGCCCAAGAGCAGACACGACGCCAGACTGCAACGGCAGGATTGTGCTCAGAATGCTGAAAAGCGTCGTCTTCCCGCCGCCGTTCGGCCCCAGGAAACCAAAGATCGCACCGGACTTCACCGAGAAGCTGACTGAGTCCAGCGCAACGCGATCACCGTATCGAAACGATAAATCTTCCACGCGAATTGCGACTGACTCGTCCACCGTTACTCCAAGGTCAGATTACGACCGCTATACACCAACGCGACTCAACAATAGAAAAGCCCGGTCTCAATCAATGAAGCCGGGCCTGAATCAAAATTCTCAACTGTCTGAAACAGCCACGACCAGTCGTTTAGTGGTGTGACGCTGCAGCATGATCGCCGTCGCCTGCTTCGCCGTGGTAGTTTCCAGCCTCACGGCTCTCCATGGGATTCTGCGGAACGTCTACGTCGTAATAGTGAACGGCGACATCCGGGAAGAGGGCCAAAGGCAGACCGACGGCGAGAATAAATGTCGGGGCAAGCAACACGTACTTCCAGTGTCGCTCAAACTTCAGGTGCATGAAGTAAAGCATCACGCAGGACGCTTTCATCGTTGAAATTGCCAGCACCGTCACGGCGAGCCAACCCGGTCCTGGAAAACTGTCCTTAAACTCATCCGCGATCCAGGAAAACCCGGTGCAAATGATGAGGATCATAAAGATGAATTTGTACGGGGGATGGTGATGTTCTTCGTGGTTTTCCATCACTCATTCTCTTCTGTGTCTAGGGCTTTGATTCGAAAGTTGCTGAGGAAGTAACCACAGTTTCTTTCGCGTTGCTCGACGTACGGTTTGGGCTAGTTGACTCGTCAGGAAAAATCGACGATGTACAGCAATGGGAACAGGAAGATCCAGACAAGGTCAACAAAATGCCAGTAAAGGCCGCTGTTCTCGATGAAGTCGATCCACGTTTCGTCGAGCTTACTGCCCTGAAGCAGCACGATTCCAAACAGAATCATTCCGACGACCACGTGGATCGCGTGGAATCCAGTCATCAGAAAATAGGTCGAAGCGAAAACGTTGCCGTAAACCATCGGGTGCGGATCATGAGCATGGAAGTAAGGAGCAATCTGCTCGTCACTTCGCATTGATTCTAACCGCAAAAGAATCTTGGGATTGATCTCGTGATCGACTCCAACGTGCAGCGAAATCTTTTCCGCTCGCACCGCGTCGCGAAGTTCGCCGTAGCTCTTATCAAGTTTCTGATAAGCAGCGACCATTGCTGGATCAAAAGCGGCCTCATCGTCACCGGGTCCCGTGGCCAGCTTGCTTGTCTTTTTGTTGACGTCGTCATCGCCCGGGACGATCGCATTCAGCAAATCAATTCTGGACGAGTCGAACTCGCGGACGAGCTTTGCCAAAGCCTGCTCATCATTCTCGGCGATGTGGCCTGGAACGATGTCGTGCAGAAACTTCCCCGAATACTCGTAGCTCTTGATTCCCAAAAACACAATCGCCAAGGCCATCGTCCAAGCCATGCGAACCCAAGCTTTTCGGTACTTCTTGTCAACCATGGCTTCGTGGGCAAGAACAACACAATAGCTCGACAAGATCAATACGAAGGTATTCAAACCGCCCCAGAAGACCATGATGTGCGTGTCATCAGGATCGCTCGGCCAACCCGGCGAACCGAGCCGCAGCACGATGTAGCTGCCGATGAACGCTGTGAAGAACATGATCTCGGTGCCGAGAAAAAGCCACATGCACAGCTTTGAATCCGGAATCGCCAACCCCATCTTTAGCGGTGGAGCTGAACTTCCGTGGGAGTTTTCTGAGTGCGACATGCCTCAAATCCTGAAAATCGAGACGCTCTCGACGAGTCAACTAAGTAACCAGATAACGATCTGGAACCAACAAACGGGGCTCCGATTCAACAACAAAGACAACGTGGATTGCTACGAAAGCAAGCGATAGTGATCCCACGTCATCGTCAGAAGTACTGTCGGCAGATAAACAATCGAACAAAGCACAAGTTGCCTCGCTCGTTCCTTTGATTGATCAAGCAAGAACCGGACTGAGCTGATCAGGTAAACGACGCCACCCGTCAGTGCCACTGTCAGGTAAAGATTGCCGGCCAGATCCTGGTGCCAAACCATCAGACTGACAGGGATCAGCACACAAGCGTAGACGACCCCAACAAACCCAGCTCCGTTCGACTCACCACGAACCAGTGGCAGCATCCGAAGGCCTGCCGATTCGTAGTCCTTGCGGTAAATCGTTGCGATGGCCAGAAAGTGCGGAAACTGCCAGGTGAAGAGCAACAGAAACAAAGCTAATGCTCCGCCATCAAGGCTCCCGCCAGCAGCGGTCCAGCCAAGCACCGGCGGCATGGCCCCGGAGACTGCACCAATAACCGTGCACAAGCTCGACACTCTCTTCAGCGGGGTATAAGCCGCGACGTATAAGGCAAGCGTTGCAAAAGCCAGAATGGCCGTCAGCGTGTTGACAGCGACAAGCAACCAGACGATTCCGCAAATCATCAGCAGAAGTCCAACAGCGAGGACTTCTGCTGGTCCCACACGTCCACCTGGAACCGGCCGATCAGCCGTCCGTGCCATGTGGCGATCAGTGTCCTGCTCATACCACTGATTCAAGAAACTGCACGAAATCGCGACGCTGGCAATTCCAAAGCAGGCACTCAGCATCTCAGCCAGGGAAAACATGCCCCGGCAACCGACGAAATATCCGACGGCAACAGCGACCATTCCCATAGCCGCAATTCGCGGTTTCGATAACTGCATGTAGTCACCTAACCGAGTGAACGGCATGACCGCTTCTCGACCGGAAAGACCAGTGGTGACACTTGCAGAACTCATCGTTTTTAAAACTTCCAATTCAAGCAACGCGGCCTAATGACCACCGCAACTAACTCGTAACCAGTTTACCGGTTCCAGTCGGATATTCTGCCCCGGTTCCCGACCTCAAAACAGTCACAGCCCACGATACGGCCGTTGCGACAACAAGCATCCCAACAACCGTGTGCGATGTCCGAGCGACGACCTGTGGCATTGAATGCTGAACTGCCACCAGTCCTGACGGAGCAAATCCAAACTTGGTCACCCAGACGCCTAAACCGAGCAAAACCTGAACGACCACTGCAAGTCCCACCAGAATCGCTCGCGGACGAACATCTCGAAAATCACCGCGAAAAGAGCTTATAACGACGCAACCGGCAAAAACGAACACAAGGGCCGCTCCCGCCAGATGTGCATGCAACATGCTCCCCAAATGCCTGATCACACCCCCGAAAACGTATTGAATCAGGACGAGCGCTGGATAAGTCCAAGCGAGAAACCAAACAAACTTCGAGCTGACCGAAACTCTTCCCACTTGTGACCAGCGCCGACTCGTCGCTGAACAGACCATCCACAAACTGACAAAGACCAGACAACCGAAAACGCTGTGGCCAAATGCGACAACTTGTCGATCCAGCCGAACTCTTAAACCACCTAACAGCCCTTGGACAATCACTCCGAAGAGGACCGCAACAACGGCGTACCGAACTCCCTTTGAACTTCCACCTAACCAGGCCACCGCACAAAGACCAATCGAGCAGAAGCCGACCAGCATCCCCGCCAGGCGATGCCCATGCTCGACGAATTTGTCACCTGTAGACTGCAGCCACGGGTAAGCCAACATTCCTTGACCATCAGAAGTCGGCCAGTCTGGAAAAGCCATCCCTGCCCCGAGCGTTGTCACCAATGAGCCAAGTCCAATCGGAGCTAATGACACAACAGTGGTAACAACCGCAAGTACGTGGACAAGTCGGTCTTGTTTCGAACGACCGGACAACTGACAGCCTCCGTCCTTACGAATCGCTGCCTGAGTCAGAAGCAGGTTCATCCTCGTCACCTTTAATCGGTGGCTTCGGATCAAGCCTTTCACTCTGCATCAGATAATCTCGGCCATCCACCAGCGGGGATGAGTATTCGTAAGGTCCACGGTAGACCACAGGAGCGATATCAAAGTTGCCGTGTCCTGGCGGCGATGGAGCCGTCCATTCCAGACCGTTCGCATTCCACGGATTTCGGCCAGCCTTCTTACCAATAAAGATGCTGGCGACGAAGTTGCCGATCAGCAGGAACTGAGCAACTCCCATGATCACCGCACAGATTGTGATGAACTGATTCATGGGCATCAGATGCTCCATGTACGGGTGAATGTACGGGTCAGCGTATCGTCGTGGGAAACCAGCAATTCCGAGCAGATGCATTGGGAAGAACGTCCCGTTAAACCCGATGAACGTCAGGAAGAAATGAGCCTTCCCAAGACGCTCACTCATCATGCGGCCCCACATCTTTGGGAACCAGAATTGAATCGCTCCGAAACAGCCGAACAACGTCGCTCCGAACAACACGTAATGAAAGTGGGCAACGATGAAGTAGGTATCGTGGAAGTAGATGTCGACGGGAACGGCTGCCATGAAAATACCGCTCAGACCACCGACAATGAACATCGACACGAACGCAACACAGTTAAGCGTGACCGTATTAAAGGTAACTTTTCCACCCCAGATCGTACCGATCCAGTTGAAGACTTTGACGGCAGACGGAAGGGCAATCATCATCGTCGAGATCATGAAGGTCATGCCCAACGCCGGATTCATCCCGCTTGTGAACATGTGGTGTCCCCACACGATAAATCCAAGGCCAGCGATCGCCGCCATCGAGTAGACCATCGGCTTGTATCCGAAGATCGGTTTACGAACGACGCAAGCCAGCATGTCGGAAACCATGCCCATCGCCGGTAACAACATGATGTACACAGCGGGGTGCGAATAGAACCAGAAAAGGTGCTGCCAAAGCAGAGGCTGCCCGCCACCCACGGTCGGATCACCGTTGTTAACGACCAATCCGCCTGGTACGAAGAAGTTGAAACCAAGCGTTCGTTCAGTCAGAAGCATGAAACCCGCGGCCGTCAACACGGGCAACGCGAATGCCTGCAGAATCGCGGTAATGAACATCGACCAGATCGTCAGTGGCATGCGGAATAGTGTCATTCCGGGAGCACGCATGTTGATGATGGTGGTCATGTAGTTGACCGACCCCATCATCGACGAAACGCCAACAAACGTGAGCCCCATCAGCCACCACGTTTGCGCATCACCAGCCCCGGGCGCTGAATCTACAATTGCCGACAAGACAGGGTAGGAAGTCCACCCTTGAGCCGGCGCGGCATTCAAACCGCCGACTGTGAAACTCAAGCCGAAACAGGCAATGGCAGGCCACATAAACCAGTAACTCAACATATTGAGCACGGGAAAGGCCATATCGTCCGCACCGATCATCAGCGGAATCAGAAAGTTCCCAAATGCTCCCGCCAGGATCGGGATGATGACCAGAAAGATCATCACCGATGCGTGCATGGTGAAGAGCATCGTGTAAAACTCTGGCGAGATCTGTCCACCTTCAGCGATAAAGTTGGGACCGCCAATGAGTTCCGCAGCCTGACTCACAACAGGCATCGCCCGCCATGGCCAGGCAAGTTGAAAGCGAACACCGAGCGCCAGCGAACCACCGACGAGCAGCATGAACAGAGTCGTAAACAGAAACTGCTTCCCGATCATCTTGTGATCAGTCGAGAATACGTATTTGCTCACGAAGCCTATTTCATGATGACCGTGGTGATCATGCGCGTGCGACGAAAGGTCAGCAGCTGGGTTAAGCGTACTCACTGTGAGTCCTCGATTCCGTATTCAGCGATCTGCGCTCCGGAATGGTCCGGCTGTGTAACGCCGTCAAAATTCTGTTCTGCCTGAAGGGTCTTCAGATACTGCTCGAAACCTGTCTCGTTCTCAGCAAACACGCGACCTCTCATCTTGTAGTGCCCCCATCCGCAGAGCTCTGCACAGAGGAGGTCATACTCGCCAAGCGCGGAAGCCTCGAACCAGACGGGAATAACAGTTCCGGGCACGGCATCCTGTTTAACGCGGAGTTCAGGAATGAAAAACGAGTGCTGCACGTCCATCGCCCTCAATCGGATCGAAACTGGCCGACCGAAAGGCACATGCAGATCATTCACCGTGTAGAGGTCGTCTGGTTGAGGAGTCGTCATCAACTTCTTGCCTGGTGCCGGGTAACGGATACGCCATTCGAACTGGCGGGCGGTCACTTCAGCGACTGGCGTCGTCCCTTCCGGGAAATGAGTCTTCACTCGGAATTCCATCCAGACGTCCAGCTGGTAAAGCGAGATGAACATCAAAACTCCAGCGGGCGCGATCGACCAGAGCACTTCGAGATTGTGGCTGCCGTGTGAGAACCACGCCTTCGTGTTCTTGTTATCGACCCCTCGCCACAGCGCGAAACCGAGAGCGACGTGGGTCCCGACAAATGTCACCGCCACGATGACAAGAATCAGATAGAACAGATTATCGATCTGTACTCCCAGTGGGCTCATGGCGGGGCCTGGGAACCACCAGTCCATGCTCGGCGCAATCACGAAACTCACGATCGCAAGAATCGGCCAGAACATGAAAAATATGGGCCAGAACTTATTCACCACTTACTCTCCACAGCGAAACTTGTAGTTGCAGACAAAACACCATCACGGTTGATCCGCCTCTTAGTGTCCGCCCTGTTTGTCTTCAAAAGGAATACTGAGAACGTAGTTGACGACGTCCCAAATCTGGTCTTCTTTCAATGTTGTCCCGAACGCCTGCATCGGCGTTCCTTTAATCCCGGAGTGAATTCGCCGGAAGATATCAATCGGACGACGTCCACCGCGGAACACACCTGTTGTAAGATTGCGCGGCTTGACGATATTTCCCCAATTGTCGAACAACCCGGGCTTGTCAGACTTAGTCCCTGGCGGCATGCCAGGCAAATCATTGAATGCTTCAGTCGATGGCCCGTTGCCTCGGCCAGTTTCGCCATGACACGACGCACACTTTGCGTCTTTGCTCAAGAAGAATTTTCTCCCGCGAGCAATTGACTCAGGAGACGACGGGGTACGAGGGACCGTTGGATTCACCACACTCTCTGGCTTGTCTGCGTCCTGCCAGTCCAGCTTCAAGTCATTGCCGAAGCGTTCAATGTAGTCACTTGAGTCCTCAGCCCACTCTGTTTCGAATTCCGATTCCAGCTCGGCACGGTTCTCAGATTCATCCACAGCGGCCTGCGAATACGAGGTGAAAAGCCAGGCGTTAAGCTTCCGCTCCATTTCTCCACGCATCGCGAGCCAGCGGACATACTCGACAATCAACTTCACTTCATCATCGGGCAGCAGCATGAACGAAGGCATGTACGTCCCAGGCACGCCCAGCTTCACGATCCGAAACAGATCGTCACGACTGGGACGCGGAACGGATGCCTTAGTCGACGTAAACTTGATGACTCCCTGACGATAGTCACGCGGCTTCACCCTGAAATACTGAGCCGTTGGCCCGGCACCGTCTCCACCCACTCCATGGCAATGCATGCAATGACGAAGATAGAGATTGCGACCTGTCTGCAACGTTGAACCAAGCACCTGAACCGTGTCGCCTTCAGAGGCATCCAACTTCGCTGGCTGGCCTGTTTCGTCAACAACGCTCAACAGACGTGTCTCGAGATCGTAAGAGGCCACACGATACACATTACCTGCAGTGTTAGACTCTGCTTCCGTAGACGTGGATTCGCCTTCAGCCCCACTTTCCGGCACTGCAGAAGTCTTGGAAATAACCACTGCTGCACCTCGCAAAGTGTCGAGCAGGTCATCGCCAGCCAGGTTCGATTGTGATCCCAGTCCTTCGTCCGCAACTCGAATTGTCCCGGGGCGAGGACCAACCTTGCCGATAGTTCCACCAAAGTTTCCAAAGTCAACTTCCAGTTCAGGCCACACCACCAGTTCAGCAGGACTGCCGAACCCAGCACTCAACTCGCCCTGCACCTTTTCCTGCGCGAAGGGACTCAGTGTCAAGCTCTGCTCACTGAGCTGAAAACTTGGCGCCCGACTGGAATCACAACCGACCAGCGGCAGTGCAGCGCAAAGCAGAATGATGGAAATTGACCGTTTCACTGATATGTCTCTTCAACTTTAAACGGAGAGAGTTCCGCTTTCAGATTCAACAACATAAATGAGCTTTCGCTCATTCTGAATTGACTTACAGGCCAAACTTAGCCGGCGGGTACTTCCACTCAACAGTTGTCGCTTTACCCGGCGAAACAACAACTTCGATGCCACGTTCCAACTGAGAACCTCGTTCCTGAAAAACACGGAACTTGTGCTTACCCGGTGGAAGGTTTGGAATCTCAAATTTTCCGTCCGCATCCGTCACAGCCACAAATGGATGCTCCACAACCAGAGTAAAGAACCTCATCCAAGGATGAATCGCACACGTCGATTGGAACGGCAGAGCTTCAGCGTTCCGAAACGAACGCACCACTGAGGCACCGGGCTTCATACCATCGTTGAACGATGAATTTGCTGCGGGTTTCGCATCGATATTGTGAGCAACCTTGTCGGAATTCTTCAGTTCGAAATCTACACCGGCCCAAACGACTAATGCATGAGGCTTAAAGATGCAGGCGTCCTGATCAAGGAATGGCTGTGTCTCAGGCGGATCAAACTTCATGCCTTTCGGCTTCTTTGTCAGATAAACAAAGACATTAGCGATCCCGCCGTTCTCGCCGACCAACAAACTCTCGTCGGGGATGGCCTCCGCCGCTCCGCAAACTGTCGAATCAACCCTCGACGTTCCTTTCGCAACGAGTGGTGCCAGATTTGGCTTCGGCCCATCAAACAGGATCGTCCCGGTTAGACTGCCGGGCTCACCGGTTACCACGGCAACTACCTCGTCTCCTCCGCCTCCCGCCGGCCCTGAATCAACACCTCCACGCACAGAGACGGTGGTCTGAGAAACGGCTCCACCGCCAGGATCGATCTTGGCGAGGTCGCAGCCGATCATCACCAGCAATGCCGCAGGCACAATTACAAGCGCTGTTAGATTTCGCATGGTTTCTTCTCCGAAAAAACTACCGTCAGTTGAGATTTGCCTGCTCGGCCGCTGCTGCAGCCGGGTCACGCCAGGGCGGTAGAGGTTCGGTGTTCTTTTCCAGCAATCTGTAGTAATTCATTAAGGCGTCACGAACGCCAATCGTTTGCGATTCCGCATCCGCTCCGAACAATGGAGTGTACTGCTTCTGGCCTTTCGGAAACGGAATCGGCATTGCCGTGTAAGGCGTCATCCACTTTGGATTAGACACCCAGACAGACAACCAGTCTGGCCGTAACCTTAAGTTCACTCGTTCCAGATTTGGTGCGTGGGTGACGTTTGGATCGTTCGGCTTGCTCGGATCAGTGGCGAACTCTCTCCCGCTCACACTATGACACTTGATGCAGAGCGTCGTGCTCAGCATCTGCCATGATTCCTGGAGATAAGATTGCTCAGAGGCGCGTGCCGCATGATTCTTGCTGAAGAGTTCCTGCATTTCCGCAAGGTACCCCTGGTCAGACTGCGGTATCGCTTCGTACGGATAAACGGCTCCGTCGGCGGCAGCAAAATAATTAGCAAGGATGCGAGCCTCGTCGCTGCTCATGTTGAACTTCGGCATCCTCAGGCCGGTTTTCAAGAACCGAATTTGATCCGGCTCTCGCAGGAACCGGTAAAGCCATTCCGTCTGAACCTTCACACCTTCGCCGAACAGCGGAGGTGGACCATTCTGCCACGCGTCATCAAACCCCTTGGGATTGAACTCGGCTCCCATACTTCTCCGTACGAGCCATTCAGCGAAACCACCGGTCTGAGCTCTCTTCAGGTTCACAATGTGTGACTGTAGTGTCACAAAGAGAGAACCCGGCAACTTAACGCCACCGTCTTCATCAGAGCCCGGCTTCGTCAACGAAGCTGGCTCCCAAGTCGTGAAGCTGTACTGCCAAGTCTCAGGGTCCTCTTCGTCATAGAACGGAGAGTTCTCCGGAGTCATCATCAACATCCCGCGGAACTTCGCGGTCGGCAGTGTTTCGTTGTCTTCACCCTCTATTACAACTTCGTGACTGCGGCCCGTCCAGGCCTGCTGAGGCGGCCGAATCTCAAGAAGTTTATCCAATGCAAACCCGTGAAACGCTGAGGCATCGGTTGGCTCAGCAGCCTGATCACCATCTGCAACCGCCACTTCGATTTCATGCATGTCCGTCATATGACAACTGATGCAGTTGTACTGACGAAGAAGTATTTCTCCCTGGTTACGATCCTCGGATCGACGATCTGGGGCATAGACGTATTGCGATGCAGGTGGCTCAGCCACAAGTCCCAGCACAAAGGTTGCAATCGACTCGATATTCTCATCAGTCAATGGGAACTTCGGCATGACCAACCGTTCGACATACGTTTTCGACTGAGTTTTTTCGAAGTCGTAACTTCGAGGATGTCGCAGCTTCTGGAAGATAAATCCGGGCCGCCCATGATGCATCAAGCTGTCATAGAAAAAGCTCGTTCGAAGCGCTTCTTCCCGCTCTTCGTCGGTATCAAACGCGTCCGCTTTTGCATCTCTAAGAGCTTCAGCAACGAACGCAGAAGTACTGCTTCCATCACGCTCACCGTGGTGATGCAGAAATTCTTCAACATGCTCCAAGGCAAGCCGGCTAGTGTCTTTACGACCCCAATCCTGTAAAGCGGTACCGATTGGGCGAGACATCCCAAACCCGTTGATGTCGTGACAGCCGTAACAGCCATATCGAGAAACACTCCGGCGCCCCAGGTAGTTCATCATCAGCGTGCGAAACTGGTTTTCATCTGGAGCTCCGTCGCCCTCATAAACCAACTCGATCTCATCACCCTTGATGTCTTCCTTGGCGAGCGGAAATACTCGCGTAGTCATGAAGTCTTCAAACTGAGCAGCCGTCAACAGCTTTCCTGACAAGTACAGTTCAGCCAAATCGCTCGCAGACCCCTCATCGTACTCAGGTGCCGGCCATTCTTTTGGCCCGTCGCCAACAAGGAATGCAGCAATATCTGCAGCTGGGTCTTCAACCACTTTCCCACCAGCGTCCAGTACTGGCTCCAGGAACAGATTCGGCATACGGCTGCGCGGGTGATGCCGCTGCGGATCACGAATCCAAGTGTAGACCCAATCAAATCCCGCTTTGCCCGGGAGCAACTTCTGAGACGTCACCGAAAGGTCCGGACCGAAGTCAGCCTCACCACCAGCGAATGCCGGATCGGAATGCTTATGACAGGCAATACAACCTCGTTTCGCCATCGACTCCTTACCCCGCGCAACGTCAGGCTCATAGCCTTCTGCAGGCGAATCAAGTTCAATGTCTGTTGACTGCTTGGTCAGGAACTGAGCGAGTCCGGCCAACTCGACTTTAGATATCTCCATCCCCGCATGGTCGCCGAGATTACTTAATCCAAAGAACTTTGGCATACGAGTCGAAGCCCGAAACCTCTGAGGATCCTCTGTCCAATAAGCGATCCAGTTTGCTCCGGATTTCTGAGCAACATGTTTCAGGCCGGGCCCAACTTTTCGCATTTTGCCAGGGACCATGTTTGGATCAGATGCATACTTCGACCGCTCTTCAACCGTCGGCTCCAGACGCAGGTCCGGGCCAATTCGATCATGACCATCGAAGCCATTGATCTCGTGACAGCCGAAGCAACCATACTTCTGAATCAGCTCCCAACCTTCGAACGCTTTTGGAGCCGTTGCGCCGTATTCTGGATTAACGCCAAGCTCGATCACCTCGTGGTGACATTTCAGACAAGCTGACTCACGAAGCCGCTCCGGGAGCATTGAATACTCCCAGAAATGATTGTGTGAGTAGCCATATTCCGCATTCCATTCATCCGACTGAACGGGATCGTTTGGCCCGTGCTGGGCATTATGAAAGCTGGTTGCAGACCCCTGACCGTCGTGGCAAATCGTGCAGCCAAACTCAGGAAGTGGATGCGGACTGGCCGCTGTGAGGTAAACGTCCGGGCGAGGATGACTGGCAAATGGATGTGGGAACTGATTTGCCGCCACCCAATCATTGGGCGAATCAGAATCGGATTCACCATGCGGGAAGCTCGGAACATCACCGGTACCGAATTTATCAATCCCAAGATGACATGTTCGGCAGCGATCAAATCTCGCTGTACGTGCCATTCCCAAAGTGATCTTCAGCTCCGGCAGCCAATCCTGAATAACTCTCTGATGACCGTTGAAGCCGTCAATAATCGGCAGCTCCATAAAACCGCGTTTGTACTTCTTCAGCCAGTCAACCGGAGCAATGTCATCCAACGCCGTTTTGATTCGCACAACCTGCGAGGTGTAAGCCTTTAGCTCGGCATCTAACGCATCCCGTTCGGCTGTAATTTCAGCTAATTGTTTTTGTTCCGCCCGGTACTTGGTTTCAAGCTGTTCCCACTCGAGTTCAAGACCGACAACGACCGCTCGCGCCTTATCAAAAATGGCCTTCAACTCGTCCATTTCGTCAGACGGCAAAACATCGCGAACCCCAAGATCAAGATTAGCCTTGGCCACGTCACGATCGGCTCGCTTAAACCGAACTTCACGGCCCTTGAGATCGTAAAGACGCGCGGTTTCGGCAACTTGATCGCTGAGCTCTCCGAACCGTTCACTGAGCTCTGCGAACTCCTCAGTACCGGTCGTGAGCTGCGAATTAATCTCGTCGATATTCTCGTTGAGCTCGGTGCTTCTAGTCTCGTAGTTATCGACGCTGCCACCCGCCTCGATCGCTGCGGCCTCAATAGCGTCCTGAGCTACCGCCGTTTCAATCGCGTCAAAATCACTTTGGTACCCACGCCACTCATCGTCATGGTCACGATACAAAATCAACACCGTCGACATCGCGAAAGCGATCGTCGACAGGCAGAAGACGACGTGCACCTTCTTGATGTTGCGGAGATATTGGTCAGTTGCAGGCATTGTCGTCCGGACCTGGCCAGTTAAACGAAATTCAGAGAAGCCGTTGGCCAGCACGAACGGCCAACCACACATCCATTCAGATATTGATGAAGTACTCTGGAATCGCCACCAGATACTTCAGATTGAACGCCCATCGAAGGACCATTTTCGCAGGAAGAGCTGCCATCATCAGTACAAGATTCGCAAACACCATGAATCGAAAGAAACCCATACGGAACGCGAAGTTCCGAAATACGGTCATGGCCATCAGCGATGGCAACAGCAGCAGATACCCAAGAGTCAACAGAATCCCCGGCAATTCGCGGTACACGATCGTGCAGACTTGCCAGCCGAATGAATCGTTCGCGTCGGGCACAGGCATCGACACACCCCACCCGTAGAGCCAGAAGTACTCTGACAGATTCACATTGTTCAACGCTTCGAGCTTATGAACGTCCCAGTACTCGTAAATCCCGAACATATTCCAGTTCGGGCCTCGCAGGAACGTGCCGAGAACGATCATCCCGACCCAGAGCGGAAGAAACCCGAACATAAAGACAGAGATGGCAAACTTACGCTCATTGAACGTGTAGTAGCCATTCCCCTTCTTATTAAAGTCGATGTACGGCAACGCCATCATCCCACCAAGAATCGTGCTGGGAAACACAACCCCAGCCAACCACGGGTCGTAGTACACCAACATTTCCTGAAGCCCAAGGAAATACCATGGAGCCTTCGACGGATTCGGTGTCTTCACTGACGACGCAGGCTCTTCCAGAGGAGCTTCGAGACAGACGCCCCAGAAGAAGAGAAACGCTGTCAGGCCGATCATCACGATCAACTCGGTGTAGACGAGGTCTGGCCAAGTGAGAACTTTTTCGTTGTTCTCACCTTCCAGCGGACCGAGCCCCTGCTCAAGCCGGCGATCATTCTCGTTGGCTCTCTTGAACGCGAGCCACGTAAAGAATCCCACGATAAACAACATCCCGACGATCGGAACGTTGTCCGGTTTGCCGACAATCTGACGAAAGTCCCAGTCAGTCAGACTAAGCGTCAGAAACATGGTCGATGCGTTCAGTAGAATCCAGCCTGCGGTATCCGTCGCCAGCTGCCTGCGAAACAGAATAATCGCACCGAAAACTGCGATAGTCTGAGCAAAGAAGTATTTCGGATCACTGACACTCGCGTCGACGATTCCCTTGAACCAGTCGGGAAGCAGAATCAGGAACTTCTCCGGACTTGAATACCCGGTAAAGTGGGCGGCTGTCAGCATAACTAAGAGAGCAGTGTAGAGCCCCCACCACATGGCGACCGGAACTTCGGCACCACCAAACAGCGACGGCAGCCGACAATGACCATCATTCTTCAGACTACGAATAGTCCAAAAGAAGTTCATCACCAACTGAACCAGGTACAAAAAACCCAGCCCGAAGATGACGTCTGATGTCAAGTTGGGATGATGCATCGTAACCCGTCATCCTGAGCACGTGACTAAAACTAAGAAGCCACCAACACAGCAGAACACAGCCCGGCGACATAGCCCGGCAAACCAACAACAATCAACCTACAGAGGCTGACTGATACCACCGTCTTTACGCACCCGCCAGAAGTGAATCGCAATCAACCCGGCAAC
>Ga0316208_1001880_pt1 | contig 18438 bp, 14 predicted proteins | sample 3monopyrite_MG_FD_204944 | JGI IMG/M metagenome (GOLD analysis project Ga0316208, IMG submission 204944) | Microbial mat bacterial communities from mineral coupon in-situ incubated in ocean water Damariscotta River, Maine, United States -... | ecosystem: Environmental > Aquatic > Marine >...
AATGCCTGCACCTGTGACACAGGGCGGGGTTGTTGTGCGCATGGCAACTGAAGTTGTTTTATTTAATAGTTTATTCAAGTCCAGTAAATGGACCTGGATTTTTGGTTGGATGTTCCATTTCGCATTGTTGCTCGCTGTATTTCGTCATTTGCGTTATGTCATTCCGGCAGATTCATTTTTAATGCCGCTTATCGGTCACGAAATTGTTCAGGCCTTTGGTAAGTATGCTGGCTTTGCAATGCTTGCAGGCTTAACAGGTTTATTTGCACGTCGCATCTTTGTTGACCGTGTGCGTTATATTTCAAGCCCATCTGATTACGCTATGTTATTACTTATCATGGGGATTGCGGGCACAGGCATGTTAATGGCTTTCGTTGAACACACTGATATTGTCATGCTAAAAGAATTTATGCTTGGATTGTTGGTCTTTAACATACAGCCTCTTCCAACTGACTTATTATTACTCGTTCATTTAGGTCTTGTTATTTCCTTAATGATTATCTTCCCGATTAGTAAGCTACTACATGCACCCGGTTTGTTCTTCAGCCCTACTCGTAATCAGGTTGATAATTCACGAGATAAACGTCATCTGGCGCCTTGGGCAGCAGAGTTAGAAGCCGGTCGTAAAGCTGGGGAATAAGAAAACCGTCAGGTTCTTAGAGGATAATTAAAGTGGCAGCAGCAGATTTCGAAACACCAGAATTACAAGAGTATACGGTTGTTCCTAAGTTACAGGAAGGAACAATGGCACATAGCTCTCCTTTTATTGCTAAAGAAAAGCTTCAGACGCCATTAGGCTTTCCTGGTGAATTAGTTGATAACTGGGAAGAAAAAGTCATTACCAAAATGGATGACCTGCGCGGCAAGTACCGTGGCTTTCAGGTTTTTCTAGACAGCTGTGTTAAATGTGGAGCTTGTACTGATAAGTGTCACTATTACTTAGGAACTAAAGATCCTAAGAACATGCCTGTTGCCAGACAAGATCTTTTACGTCAGGTTTACCGTCGTTACAGCACCTTTGCGGGCAAGTTCTTCGGTGCATTAGGCATCCCTGGTTTTGTTGGCGCAGCTGATTTAAACAAAGAAGTATTAGACGACTGGTATTCATACTTCCACCAGTGTTCACAGTGTCGTCGATGTTCTGTTTACTGCCCTTACGGTATCGATACAGCTGAAATTTCCATGGCTGCCCGTGAAATTATGGACTCCGTTGGTTTAGGTCAAAAATACTGTAATGAAATTATTGGTAAGGCTCAAACCATTGGTAACAACCTTGGTTTACCCGAAAAAGCCTTGATTGATACTTTAGAAGGGCTTGAAGAAGAAGTTGAAGAAGATACCGGTGTTGCCGTTAAATTCCCAATTGATCAAAAAGGCGCCGATATTTTATTGGTCACTCCTTCTGCTGATTTCTTTGCTGAACCTCATGTTGATGGTTTAATTGGTTACGCAAAAGTATTCCATGAAGCAGGCGCAAGCTGGACCATGAGTTCACATGCTTCAGAAGCGGCGAACTTTGGCATGTTTATCGGTTCTTACGAAAATATGCGGACGCTTTCTTTACGTGTTCGTAAAGCAGCACTTGATTTAGGCGTTAAACGTATTGTCTTTGGTGAGTGTGGACATGCATGGCGTGTTGCTTATAGCTTCTTACATACATTAGCCGGTCCTTTTGATTTCCTTGATCAAAACTACCCTATTCCACAACACATTTGTGAATACACACATGACTTGATTGAGAAAGATGCACTCAAATTTGATAAGTCAGAAAATGATCACATGACCCTAACCTTCCACGATTCTTGTAACGTGGCACGTGCTTCGCGCATGGGCGATAAACCAGGTGGTCAGATGGAGATTCCTCGCGCAGTCATTAAAGCGGTGTGTAACAACTACGTTGATATGCCTGTGGAAACTATCGGTGAAGCAACATTCTGTTGTGGCGGCGGTGGTGGTCTGTTAACAGACGATTTAATGGAAGTGCGCGTCAAAGGTGCACAACCACGAATGGAAGCTTATAAGTCAGTTGTAGATAATAGTGGTGTAACTAACCTCGCCGCTATCTGCGCAATTTGTAAAGCTCAGTTCACAAAAATTTTACCACAATACGGTTTTGGTATGACCGACATTGTTAGTGTTCATCAATTAGTAAGTGAGGCAATTATCCTTACTGGCTCTGACGACGACACTAACGAAGATAGCGATACTAACGAATCAGAATAAATTTTTAATCCCTAACCGGATTCATCAGGAGAACAAACATGGCTACATCCCGTGATGACATGCAAGACCAAAAACTAACCTTCCGTAAATTTAAAGAAGGTGATCAAAGAACAGGTGACTGGTCTTCACAAATCTTTAAAGAAGATACTTCACACAAGTGTCCAACTTATGTGAACCGTACTCCACCTTGTCAGGGTTCTTGCCCTTCAGGTGAAGATATTCGTGGTTGGTTAGATATCGTTCGTGGTATCGAAAAACCTGCTGCTGACACCACCATGCAGGAGTATGCATTCCGTCGTTCAACGGCAGCGAATCCATTCCCTTCTGTTATGGGTCGCGTATGCCCTGCTCCTTGTCAAGATGGTTGTAACCGTAACCAGGTTGAAGACTTCGTTGGTATCAACGCGGTTGAACAATACATTGGTGACTCTGCTTTAGAAATGAAATTAAAGTTCACTGCAGGCAGTGACACCGGTAAGAAAATTGCTGTAATTGGTGGTGGTCCGGCGGGTTTAGCGGCGGCTTATCAGGCACGTCTTAAAGGTCATGCAGTAACTTTGTTTGATAACCACAAGACTCTAGGCGGTATGATGAAATACGGTATCCCTGGCTACCGTACTCCACGTGATGTTCTTGACGGCGAAATCGATCGTATTATCGATATGGGTGTTGACGTTAAAATGGACACCTGGGTTGGTAAAGACGTCGCCGTTGCTGACTTAGAAAAAGAGTATGATGCTATCCTTTGGGCTATCGGCGCTCAAGCGGGTCGTCAACTTCCAATTCCCGGTGCAGATGAAGCTGCAAACGTATTAACAGGTGTTGATTTCCTTGAAGCATTTAACGATGGCCGTTTACAACTTGTAACTGAAAAAGTGGTTGTAATCGGTGGTGGTGATACTTCTATCGATGTGGCATCCGTTGCTCGTCGTTTAGGTCACATTACAGAAATTCATGAAAATGATCGTCCTGAAAACGTTGTATTAGGTCACACTGCACATGACGTCGCTTCTTCAGCTGTTCGTCAAGGCGCAGAAGTTATGTTGCTATCTCGTTCTTCAATTGAAAACATGCCTGCAGCACAACATGAAATTGATGATGCTGAACGCGAAGGTGTTTCAATTGTTGGTTGTGTTAGCCCGGTTGAAGTTATTACTGATGCAAGTGGCCGTGCCACAGCGCTTAAAGTTTGTAAACTTGAAGAAGACGGTAAAACACCTATCGAAGGTTCTGAATATGAAATCGCACTTGACCTGTTAGTCTCTGCTATCGGTCAGGGTGGTAAATTCGACGGTTTCGATGACATGGCAAACGATCGTGGTTTGATTGATGCTGATGCGCATTATCAAGTACCGGGTAAAGAAGGTCACTTCGTATGTGGTGATATTGTTCGCCCTCACCTTTTAACAACTGCGATTGGTCAGGCATCTATTGCTGTTGAAAGTATTGAACACTACTTTGCTAAAGAGGACATGGGCAAGCGTCCAAAAGTTGATAAGCATCACTTCAACTTATTAGCAAAATTAAACGAAGCCGGGTTATCTCCAACTGAATATGGTCATGGCTCTGTTGAAGCGACTGACTCCGAGTCGTTCTCTGTTCACAACTACGAAGATCGTTCAGCGCATGAAATTATTTCTTCTGACGAATTATTCTTAGGTCATTTTGAATATACTCCACGCCATCTACGCTCAGAAGACGTGCCGGACTCTGAAGAAGTTTTAGGTCACTTCCAGGAACGCATGAAAGGTCTTTCTGAAGAAGAAGCAAAAGAAGAAGCTGATCGTTGCATGAGCTGTGGTATGTGTTTCGAGTGTGATAACTGTGTTATCTACTGTCCACAAGATGCTGTATACCGTGTACCAAAAGCAGAAGCGACTATGGGTCGTTATGTTGCAACTGACTATGCTAAATGTATTGGTTGTCATATCTGTGCTGATGTTTGTCCAACAGGCTACATCGACATGGCAATGGGCGACGCGTAAGTTAGTTAGTACATAATGAGTATAAGAAAAAACTGAGGATTGCTGTAAATGATGTCATTTAGACAATTTGCAAAACATCTCGTTATATTGGTAGGGCTTTCTGCCCTGCCAGTATTATCAAATGCTGGCGATTTAGGCCCTGAACTACCAAAGGCTAAAATGAAAGCATCTGAGAAAACCGAGTGTGTTGAGCCCGTTGATGATATGCGTAAAAACCATATGGAGTTTTTAAAGCATAAACGTGATTTAACCATGCGAGAAGGTGTGCGTACTAAAGAGCATAGCCTGGTAGAATGCATTGATTGCCACGTGACACCAAATGATAAAGGCGAATATGCCCGTATTGGTGAAGACGGACACTTCTGTAGCAGCTGTCATAACTATGCTGCTGTTAGCGTTGATTGTTTCGATTGTCATTCAGATTTACCTGAAGGTGCGTCTGCAAAAATGCATACATTAAACAAAAAAAATCCTCACCATAATGATTTAGCTGCAAAGGGTTCTTTATCACAGGAAACGTTGAAGCTTTTAACTGAAGGAGACAAAAAATAATGTCCAATTCAGATAATCATACAAACAATTACCGACGCAAATTTTTAGCACAATCTGCCGCTGTTGCAGGTTTAGCGATTGCGCCGGGTATCGTATTAAATAAGGTCGCTCATGCAAAGGCAGATGCGGACAAAGCAACGGCTGCAAACCGTTGGGGTCTGTTAATCGATACAAATAAATGTAATAAAGGCTGTACGGATTGTGTCACTGCTTGTAAAACTGAAAATGGTTGGGGCAGCATTGATGGTAAAGCATCAAGTGAAACACTTTCAAACAAAGAACAACAGGCACAATGGATTCGCAAAGTCACCATTACTGACAAACAAACGGGGCATGTTCAATCATTACCTTTAATGTGTCAGCACTGTGAAACAGCACCTTGTGTTGATGTTTGCCCTACTGGCGCATCAATGAAACGTGAAGACGGTATCGTTCAGGTTGATAAGCACATTTGTATCGGTTGTCGTTATTGCATGATGGCGTGCCCATACAAAGCACGTTCTTTTGTTCATGAAAAACTGGAGCTACAAAAAGCGGCCGAACCACGGGGTATTGGTACTGTTGAAAGCTGTGACATGTGCTCACATCGTGTCGATAAAGATCAAAACCCTGCATGTGTAGATGCGTGTAATAAAGCAGAACACGGCGCAATGATCTTTGGTGATTTGAAAGATGCAAACAGTGCAATTTCACAAGAACTTAAGAAACATGGTGGCGAACAAATTCGTGCAGATCTTGGTTTAAACACCGGCGTACGCTACCAGGGGCTTTAAAATAAAAGCCCTGTAATAATAAATACCTTTTACAAATTAGGTAAAGAGAAGTCTTCATATGAAAAAACCAGTTTTTAAACAAATTGACGGTAATACGACTAACTATTGGATGTTGCTTGCTCTGCTGGGCAGTTTCGTTCTCGCAGCAGTTGGTTCACATTTTTATATGGAACATGGCGGTCACTATGTGACAGGCATGAACAATCAAATCGTATGGGGCTTGCCTCACGTATTTGCTGTATTCCTGATTGTCGCGGCATCGGGCGCACTTAATATAGCGTCTATCTCATCTGTATTTGGTAAAACAGCCTATAAACCCCTTGCTCCGCTATCAACCTTAGTGGCGCTGGCATTACTTGCCGGTGGTTTAATGGTATTAGTATTGGATTTAGGCCGTCCAGACCGACTCATCGTTGCGATGACGTATTATAACTTCAAATCCATTTTTGCCTGGAACATGATTTTATATAACGGTTTTTTCCTCATCGTTGGTATCTACATGTGGACGATGTTGCAGCGCAATATTAACCAATACAGCAAAATTGCCGGCTTCTCCGCTTTCATCTGGCGTTTAGCCTTAACAACAGGTACCGGCTCTATCTTCGGCTTCCTTGTGGCGCGTCAGGCTTATGATGCTGCAATCATGGCACCGATGTTTGTTGTCATGTCTTTTTCATTTGGTTTAGCCATTTTCCTATTAATTGTTATTGCTACATACAAATGGACTAACCGTCCACTTGGCGATGCAATGTTCAAACGTCTAAAAAACCTTTTAGGTGTATTCGTTGCGGGTGTGCTTTACTTTGTTATCGCGCAACACTTAACAAACCTCTACGCTACAGAACATCATGGTGTTGAAGCCTTCATCCTTCGTGATGGCGGAATCTATACCCAGTTATTCTGGTATGGCCAAATCATCCTTGGTAGTTTAATTCCTTTAGCGATTATTTATCACCCTGCTACCGGTAACTCTCGTTCAGCCATTTCTATTGCATCAATCTTTATTATACTTGGTGGTTTAGCTCAAATGTATGTCATCATTATTGGTGGTCAGGCATACCCATTAGAATTATTCCCGGGCAAAGAAGTCTCAAGCTCTTTCTTTGATGGCATGGTGAATTCATATACTCCAACCCTTGCAGAGGCTCTCTTAGGTCTCGGCGGTATTGCTGTATCACTGTTAATGGTTGCGTTCGCGGTTAAAGTCTTACGTTTCTTACCCGAATCATTAGCTGACGAAGCCGTTGATCCTCATCATAGTAAGTAATACAGAAACTTAATCTCTCGTAAAAGAGGACAGATCATATGATCTGCCCTCTTTTTAACGTTTAGGCAGGTCAAAAATGCAGCGAATTTTCATCTCTGCAGCACATAAATCCTCAGGTAAAACCACGCTTACGCTGGGCATCTGTGCCGCGTTAAACGCACGCGGTTTAGCCGTGGTCCCTTATAAAAAAGGACCTGACTACATTGATCCTATGTGGCTATCACGTGCTTCTCAACACGACTGTCACAATTTAGATTTCCAAACCATGTCGAACGATGAAATATTGGCAACCGTTTCGCTATATTCAAAAAATGCTGATATTTCTGTCATAGAAGGCAATAAAGGCTTATTCGATGGTGTTGCACTTGACGGCAGTAACAGTAATGCTGCCGTTGCTGAACTAACAAAATCACCCATTGTGCTCGTTATTGACACGCAAGGCATGACACGCGGCATCGCCCCGCTTTTACTCGGCTACCAGGCTTTCAACACAAATATCCATATTGCTGGCGTCATATTAAATAAAGTCGGTGGCCCAAGACATGAGAAAAAGTTACGTGATGTTATCGCCCAATACACCAATATTACCGTCGTCGGTGCCGTGCCACGTGTCAAAGAACTCAATATTACAGAAAGACACCTTGGTTTAATTCCAAGCAATGAAGCGACTGACACGAATGATGTGATCAATAAAATCGCCGCGGTAATTGAAAAACACGTTGATCTTGATTTATTAATCAAAATAAGCGCAAACGCTGAAGCATTCCCCTCCTCAAACTACACAATAACCGAGGAAAAGAAGCCCATAAATCTAAAAGTCGGTATTGCCCGCGACGCGGCTTTTGGTTTTTACTATCCAGGTGATCTGAATGCCTTTAAAACCGAAGGTGTGGAACTTGTCGAATTTGATACCTTAAACGATTCAACATTGCCGGATGTCGATGCACTCTTCATTGGTGGTGGATTTCCTGAAAGTTGGATGCAGGAACTTGAAGCAAACCACAGCTTACGTCATGAAATTAAAGCGGCAATTGAATCTGGAATGCCTGCCTATGCCGAGTGTGGCGGCCTTATGTACCTGTCTCGTTCAATTCGCTGGCAAGGTAAAGAAGCTCAAATGGTTGGCGCAATCAATGCAGATATTGAGATGAATGAACGTCCACAAGGCCGTGGATATGTCTCATTACAACAAACTCAAAATGCATTGTGGCCAATGCGTTCAGCTAAGAATATTTACGCTCATGAGTTTCATTATTCTGCTTTCAAAGATGTCTCAGAGCTCAATTCAAACTATGCTTATGATATAAAACGCGGTCATGGCATAACCGGTAAGCACGATGGTTTAATTTATAAGAATTTATTGGCCAACTATGCGCATTTGCGTGACACCAGCCAATACCATTGGGTGGCCGCATTTGTTGAATTCATTCGACAGCATAAATTTTAATTTGGTATAATTGACTAATTTGGTTGGTTATACGTTTACATATTTATTTGGAGTTATCATGATTACAGTATCGAAAGCCGCAGCAAAACAAATTTTAGACTCAACAAAGCAAGGCGATGCCGCAGGCTTAAAACTTCGCCTTGCAGCAAGTAAAAAAGAGGATGGCAGCATCCAGTATGTCATGGGGTTTGAAGACCGGGATTTAGATGACGATATCTATTTTGATAGTGAAGGTGTTAAAATTGTCGTTTCAGCCAACTGTTTTGAGCTGTTAAAAGGCACTGAACTGGATTTTGTAAAACTCGATGATGTTGAAGAAATGCAATTTATTTTTAAAAACCCAAATGATCCAAGCTACAACGCGGAAAGTTCAGGCACTGAGCATCATTTATAATACTTAAAATGAGTTTAGCAAACAAACAAGAGACTAAAAATAACACGGCTGTAAAAACTAGCCGCTCACAGGTGTTAGACAGTCCATTATGTACAACCGTGTTTTCTCTTGCTTTTGTTATTATCCTTTTATCTATATCCGGACTTGCATCGTTATCCATAAAGAGTGATATTTTTTTATACATCATCCCTGCTCTGTTTGTTATTTCAATTTTATTAGTCGCTGTTTTATTACGCCAAATTCGTTATAACTTTTTATTACCACTTCAACGCTTACGCCAATGGTCTGAAGAAATGCTGGAAGATAATCATTCCGTACGCATTTCAATAAAGTCTCAGGGTGAGTTTACAGATTTGTTCAAAGGCATCAACGTACTCAGTGATCGATTAGAAACTTTAACGCTGGATATGCAAAGCCAGGTCAAAAAACAAACCAAACACATTGAACGTAAAACACATTCTCTTGAAATTATTTATGATGTCGCTGCAAGCATCAACAACTCACGCGACTTAGATGATTTGCTTTCCCGCTTTTTACTGACACTTAAAGATGTTGTTCATGCACGTGCGGCTGTTGTTCGGCTTTTAACCGATGATGATCAAATGCGTCTGGTTGCAAGTGTTGGCTTAGATGACGACCTTATGGAAAAAGAACAACTCATTCCATCCAATGAGTGTTTATGCGGAATAGCCTATAAAGATGGTGATATACATTTTCAGGACAATGTCACCAAGTGCGATAAAATTATTGGCCGTAATTTTTTTGAAGATCAACAAGAAGACATTGGTATGATAGCCGTACCACTACAATACCGGGGAAAAACACTTGGTGTTTATAATCTTTTTGTCAGTAATAGAGAGTTCCACAATCAGGAAGAAATTGAAGATCTATTAACAAGTATAGGCCGTCATCTTGGTATGGCCATTGATAAAGCACGCTCTGAAGATGAAGCAAAACGCTTATCACTAATGGAAGAGCGAAATCGTCTTGCACATGAACTACACGATTCTTTAGCACAAACTTTGGCCAGCCTGCGTTTTCAGGTACGTGTACTTGATGAAACATTACGCGGCGGTAAAGAATCCGATGTATGGCATGAGCTGGAAAAAATAGAAAACAATATCGATGAAGCTTATTCAGAGTTACGCGAGCTCATCACGCATTTCCGCGCTCCTATCGACAAACGCGGTTTAATACCTGCTGTTGAACACCTTATTGAGCGCTTTCAATATCAAACCGACATTTCAATATTTTTACAAAAAGAATGGAATGTCTTACACCTTCCGGCAACAATTGAAGTACAGGCATTACGCATCATTCAGGAATCATTAAATAATATACGCAAACACAGTCAGGCACACACCGTGCGCGTTATTTTACGTAGTGATACTCAAGGTGATTGTAATATACTCATTGAAGATGATGGTATAGGTATTAAAAATATTCCCAATGCAGATGTCGTCTTAGACGATCACTTAGGCCTTAGTATTATGCATGAACGTGCAAAACGTATCGGTGGTACAATCAAAATTGAAAGTGAGCCCAATGAAGGTACCCGAATCTTGCTGCACTTTGGGCATGCTGAGCTTCCACCACAAAAACCAAATAAAAAACCCGTCCTTGTTGCTCCACCGACTCCGAACCTACTACCATGAAAAACTTACGTACATTACTGATTGATGATCACACTTTATTTCGAGTTGGACTTGAAGGCTTACTTGCCAGTCGCGGCATCGAAATTGTTGCATCCGTGGCAAGTGGCTGGGACGCGCAGCGGCTGGTCGATGAACTTAATCCTGATATCATCTTGTTAGATATGAGAATGCCCGGCATAAATGGCCTGGATGTTTTAGCTATGTTGCGGGCAAAAAATGAATCTCTGCCTATTGTTATGTTAACCACAAGTACTGATGAAAATGATTTATTAAAGTCATTACGCTCAGGTGCTCAGGGTTACTTATTAAAAGACATGGAGCCCGATGAACTGGTGTTAGCATTAAGAGATATTGTTGCAGGTAAAACTGTCGTTGCACCGGACCTTGCACCCATTTTAGCAAAAGCGGTACAAGGGAAATCATCGGATGACAACGAAAAAAATGACAGCCCTTTTTCAGAACTTACACCAAGAGAAACAGAAATTTTAGGGTTGTTAGCCGAAGGGCAAAGCAATAAAGCCATTGCAAGAAATTTAGGTATTTCAGACGGTACGGTAAAATTACACGTAAAAGCCATTTTGCGTAAACTCAATGTACACTCCCGTGTTGAAGCGGCTGTTATGGCCGTTCAACGTGGCTTTAGCAAAGAAAAGTCAAAATCATGAAAAAATTTAATGATCTTGTTGCCGAGAGCGCAAAGAATATTACCGAAATTCTGCCGTGGGATTTGGAAGAACGTTATGAAGAAAACCCCTCTCTTCTGCTATTAGACATACGCGAACCCTATGAATTTGAAGCTATGCACATTAAAAACTCGCTCAATGTGCCACGCGGCGTATTAGAAACAGCATGTGAGTGGGACTATGAAGAAACCGTTGCCCAACTTGTAGAGTCACGAGATAAAGAAATTGTTGTCGTATGTCGCTCTGGTAACAGAAGTATTTTTGTTTGCGAAGTGATGCAAAAAATGGGCTATAAAAACGTTGCCTCCTTAAAAACAGGCTTACGTGGCTGGAGTGATTATGATCAACCTCTGTTTGATAAAAATGAAAATGAAGTCGATGAAGAGGCCGCGATAGAGTATTTCACCGCGAATATTCGTAAAGATCAAATGGCGCCGAAGTAAAAAGGTCAAGAGATTTCAACGATGCCAGAACGTGCAGAGCAGGTTAGGGTAATACTGACGAACCGCACAGCGGTTCATTAAGTGATGCCAGAACGTGCAGAGCAGGTTAAGGTAATACTGACGAACCGCATAGCGGTTCATTAAGTACAGAGAGCGCAAAGAAAAACATTAATTAGAAAAACAGTATTTTAATTAGTACTTTCGTACCAGAGTCTAGCCTACAATAAGAAAGATAATAAACTAAAAAAACTCTGCGGCCTCTGCGTCTCTGCGACCTTTGCGTTAAATATTAATCTTTACTCATAACGCTTGCGTTCGCTACGTTTACCTTTTGGGCTTGCCTGCTGAACAATAACCCCTTCTAAGGCTTCAAAAGCAATTTCTCTTTTTTCGTGCTTGTAGGCTTCATTCAATGGCGTAATAAAATACTTATCACCTTCGATTAATAACTGGCGAAAGATATAACCATTTTCAACCGTGGCCATCACATAGCATTCATGGCTCACCTTTGCAGAGGCATCAACAATAATAATGCAGTCTTTTTTGAATTCAGGTTCCATTGAATCATCAAGAACTTGTAAAGCAAACGGTTCAGTACCCGCGCAACTGCTTTCCATTAATTCACGTTTCATATCAGGCGTAAAGTTAACTTTTGTTTGATTCATACTCTTAAATCTCTGTCTTGATGGAGGCCGTATTATAATATTTTTTAGCTGTAAACAATATGCTTATTGTCACTATTTCAAATAACCCTTTATTACTAAGGGGTTAGGCTTCATTTTCAGCCGATTCTTGCAACTGCAATGCCCACATATCTGCATAGAGGCCATTTTTAGCGAGTAAAACACTGTGCGTCCCCTGCTCTACAATTCTTCCTTTATCCATGACCAAAATCTCATCTGAGTCAGTAATGGTCGATAGGCGGTGAGCGATGACAAGCGTGGTGTGTGTTTGAGCTACCGTACTGAGCGCTTCAAGAATCACTTTTTCTGATTTTGAATCTAATGACGAGGTTGCTTCATCAAAGATGAGGATCGGTGACCCTTTTAAAATAACCCGGGCAATCGCTAACCGCTGTTTTTCGCCACCGGAGAGTTTTAAACCGCGTTCACCTACCGCGGTATCATAACCTTCTGGCAGACTTTCAATAAAGTCATGAATGTTGGCTAATTTCGCGGCACGAATAATCTCATCTTTTGTTGCGCCCGGTTTTGCATATTCAATATTATATAAAATAGACTCATTGAAGAGCACTGTATCTTGCGGAACAATGCCTACGGCCTGACGCAGACTGGCTTGCGTCACCTCGGCAATGTTTTGTCCGTCATAAAATATTTGCCCACTTGAGACATCATAGAAACGAAACAGTAACCGCGCTAAGGTAGATTTCCCTGAACCGGAATGCCCTACGATAGCCAGTTTCTGTCCTGGCTTAACGGTAAACGAAACATCATGTAAAATTTTTCTATCTTCATTGTAAGAAAAATCAACATGTTCAAACCGTATTTCACCTTTATCATGCTTAAGCTCTTTAGCATTTTTACTGTCTTTAATCTCAAGATTTTCGTCAAGTAAATTAAACACCATATCCATATCAGCAAGCGTATGTTTTAACATGCGGTAAATAATACCTAAAAAACTTAACGGCATAAAAAGTTGCAGCATCATCGTATTGATTAAAACAAGATCGCCCAAAGTCATTTTGCCATCGATAACACCTTGTCCTGCATAAATCATAATAAAGGTTAAACCAACAGCAATAATGGCACCCTGGCCAAAATTTAAAATTGACATAGACGTCTGACTGGTAACGGCCGCATTTTCCCAACTTGATAAGGTTTTGTCATAACGGTTTACTTCAAATTTTTCGTTATTAAAATACTTCACCGTTTCATAATTAATTAAACTATCTACCGCCTGGCCATTTGATTCCGAATCCAGTGCATTCATCTTATGTCTGAAATGCATACGCCATTCGGTCACCATTAAAGTAAAACCAATATAAACGCCAACCGTGGTAAAAGTAATCAAAGCGAACTTTGCCTCGTATTGTCCTAACAAGATAAAAGCCACCAATATGAATTCGGCGAAAGTCGGAACAATATTAAACACCAGATAATTTAAAATTTGACTAATACTGCTGGTACCACGCTCAAGATCTCGCACCACATTACCGGTACGTCGTTCTAAGTGGTAACGTAGAGAGAGTTTATGTAAATGAGATAATACTTTATTTGAAAGACGGCGCATGGCGCGGTAACGTACACGCGCAAAAACCGCATCGCGTATTTCATTAAAAAGCGAACCCGATAAACGCGCCGCACCATAAAGAATAAATAATGCAACCGGTATCACAATGGCACTTTTATCCGGTGTGTCTAATATATCAATAATTTCTTTAAATATAAGCGGGATACCGACTATCGCCACTTTAGACAAAACAAGACTGAATAAAGCGATTAATACACGTCCCTTATATTCCCAAATATAAGGAAATATCCGTTTAAGATTGCGAATATCCTTTCTGCCGCCTTGCGGCGCGCTGGTGTATAAAAACTGGCTCATATTGTCCTCAATAATGGTGAATAAACAGCGACGGAAATATAGAAAAGTTAACTATATTCTATATTTATTATTACATGTTAAACTGAATTATTCTTAAAATTAAGCGTTAATTAAACCAGGGCTGGCAGCATGCGTGCGCGTAAACTTTTCATTATAAACACCCTATTATCCATAGTAATGCTGGGGCTACTTGCAGGCTGTGATGACAAGCCCGCTGCACGTAAACATAAAGCAAAAGTCACTAACGTCCATGTCACTAATGTCATAAGACAGGGCCTGGCAGAAAAAAAACTCATCTCCGGTACCATTGAAGCGCTCAGCACCGTACGTATCTATACTCAGGAGCCCGGCAGAATTAAAAGCCTGCCCTTTTATCCCGGCGATAAGGTTAAAAAAGATCAAATTATCGCCATTTTAGATGATGCTATTCTCATTCGTGAATTTGAAAAAGCACGCGCACAACATAGCCAGGCAAAACTTGATTTAAAAAGACTAAAACGACTCGCGCCACGTAAACTCGCTTCAAAAGAACAACTCTCGCGTGCTCAAACCCTGGTTGCACAAGCTGAAGCAGAATTAAACCTGTTTAAAACCCGCCTCTCATATGCAAAAATTCACGCCCCGATTACCGGCGTGATCACACAACGACTCGTAGAGGCCGGTGATGTTGTTTCTTTGAACAAACATATTTTATCTGTCGCTGATGTCAGTCAGTTAAAAGTCACGCTTTCTCTATCAGAGTTAATCATCAGTCAACTAAAAGAAGACATGGCTGTTTCAATTCGTATCGATGCCCTAGGTGATACGCTGTTTGCGGGCAAAATTTTACGCATTCACCCAACCATTGACGCTGCATCACGTCAGGGCAGCATAGAAATTCTTTTTAATGAAGTACCACAAGGCGCCCTGCCCGGACAACTCTGCCGGGTTGAAATAAATACCGTTACCGCACCGCGTTTAGTGATTCCCATTAACGCAATTCGAAATGACAGTATTGGCGAATATGTCTACCGCCTTAACAATAAAAACGAAGCAAAACGAACGCGTATTCAAACAGGCATTCAGGTTAATGAATGGGTTGAAGTCATTTCAGGTTTAAAACTCAATGACACCATTGTGACAAAAGGCTTTCAGGGCTTAGCAAAAGCGAAAACCGTTAATATCATTAATGAAAGCACTCAACAAAACATAAATAATAAAAACTGATGGATAGCAAATTGTATCGTAGCGGTGGTTTAGCCTCCTGGTCTGCTCGCAGACCAGTCAGTGTGCTTATGCTTTCTTTAACCGTTTTAATGCTCGGTTTTTTTTCGCTCGACGAATTACGCATCAACTTACTGCCACATTTAATTTATCCTGAAATCCGGGTGCGCATATTTGATCCGAATGTGCCAACCGTCATTATGGAAGACAAAGTCACTCGTCAGGTTGAAGAGCAACTGGCGATTACCGATGGCGCCACGTCTATTCAATCAAATACCAGTGAAGGAAGAATGTCGCTCGATCTTGACTTCCCGTATGGCACCGATATTAATGAAGCACTAAGAGATGCCAGCACCCGACTCGACCGGGCTAAACGCTTTTTACCCGACACCATTAGCCCGCCCGTAATTTATAAACGGGATCCACAACAAATTCCGGTTATGGAATATGCTGTTAGCTCAAATAAAAGAAACAACATCGACTTACGTAATTGGGTTGATTATGAGTTACGCACCTTGTTAATTAATTTACCCGGTGTTGCTTCAGCTGAAGTTGGTGGTGGTACGGTTCGCGAGTTTCAAATTATTCTTGATCAGGAAAAACTTGCCCGTTTAGGCCTTAATTATAACGATGTCGTTACCCGTATTCAGTCAGAAAATCAGGACATTCCCGGAGGGCGACTGTTAGCACATAAAAAAGAAATTAGTGTGCGTACTACGGGACGTTTTACAAACATTGAAGATTTAAAAAAACTGATTATCAAACGCATTCAGGATGACGCCCAAACCAGTCAACTAAACCAACCCAGCCAGACATTACAGCTGATTAAGCTGAGTGATATTGCCCGCGTCATCGATAGTCATGCTGAAGAACGTGTTCGCATACGTTTAAACAAAGAGTCCGGCATTAAGCTGTCCATTCAAAAACAACCTCAGGCGAATACCGTTGAAGTTGTTGAAACCGTGCAACGACAACTCAACAGTTTAAAAGCACAAAATATTATTCCTGCTGACATCAGTATTAATGTGGTCGATGATCAATCTATTTTTGTAAAACACGCTATCAATAATGCGACCTTAGCCGTTATCTCGGGCGCGGTTCTCGCTATGATGGTGGTATATCTGTTCTTAGGCCATTTAGGCCGAACCTTGGTCATTGGCACCGCTATTCCACTGGCTATCTTCTCTACCTTTATCATCATGACTCTGGCTGAATTATCATTAAACATTATGACGCTGGGCGGTATTGCAATAGGTGTTGGCTTACTGGTGGATAACACCATCATCATGTTAGAAAACATTAATCGTCATCAACAAGATGAAAAAGATAAAGTCAAAGCAGCAACAGAAGCGGCCGCAGAAATCACCAGTGCAATGGTGGCCTCAACCAGTACTAACTTAGCGGCTATCTTTCCATTTTTACTGATAGGTGGACTGGTTGGTCTGCTTTTTAACGAACTGATATATACGTTGTCTGCCGCCATGCTCACCTCGCTGCTGGTTGCAACAACCATTGTTCCGGCGCTTAGCACACGCATAGGCAGTGAAAAAACCTCAAGCCTGCACCTCAAGACAGATGCGTGGTTGAGTCGTTTACGAAAAACCTATCTTCGCTACTTAAAAAAAATCTTAAATGCACCACACATTTTCGTCATTGCTTTAATTGTTTTATTCATTGGCTCTATCGGATTATTTACTACATTAAAAGACAGTTTTTTACCGGTGGTAGATGAAGGGCTTATTCGTGTTTCCCTACGCACCGATACCGGCACCCAGCTCGAAGACATGGATGCCGCAGTTAAAAAGCTGGAAGATTTTTTCTTAAAACAAAAAGAAGTCGATAAAGTCTTTACCACCTCGGGTGGCTTTGTCTTCGGCCGTTTCCAACGAGAATCAAGTCAATACAGCAGCCTCAAGGTACAGCTACATACCTCGTCAGCACGAGAGCTATCCACTCATGAGTTTGTCAGTAAAATGCGACGACAAATCAGCAAACTCAATTTTGTTGGCATCAAGGTATGGATGCGGGTACAAGGCGTGCGTGGTATCCGAATTGGCCGTGGTAGCGATGATTTTACCATTCGAATTCAAGGGCCCGATATTCATGTATTAAAAAATCTGGGGCGTGGGCTCGTTACTAAATTAAAACCCATCAATGAGTTTAGAAATCTCTCACATAGCTATGAAGATTTTTCCAGCGAACTTGCGGTTAAAATCGATCGTGTCCGCGCGGCCAGTCTTAACATCAGCGTCGAAACAATTGGTCAAGCTGTTCAACTCGCAATGAACGGTTTAACAGTATCCGGCATGTTAGAAGGCGACAAAGAATACGACATCATATTAAAACTGCCCAACAACATGACCAATAGCAAACAGCAGTTAAATAATATTATCGTCAGTGTTATTAATGATAAAATTATCCGGCTGCATGATGTCGCAACGTTAAAACTACAACAGACCCCGGCAAATATTCGACGTGAAAATCAACGCCGCGTGGTAGAGATAAGTGCATCAATCAAACCCGACACCTCACTCTCTGAACTGGAGAAAAAAGTCAATCAACAACTCGATACCTTCGATGTACCTGATGGTTATACACTTTATGAAAGCGATACTTTTATTGCAAAAAATGAAAACCAGAATAAAACATTCATCCTTATAGCGTTAGCCTTGTTCCTTGTTTTTGTGGTCATGGCCATTCAGTACGAGTCATTAATAAACCCCTTCGTTATTTTACTCGGCGTGCCCTTTATGTTTATTGGTGCGACCATTGGACTAAAACTTTTTGACCTCACCGTCACTATGCCCGTTTGGTTAGGCATTATTATGTTATCCGGCATCGTGGTAAATAACTCCATTGTTCTGGTCGAACAAATAGAACATGCCCGTGTAAAATTAAAAGAGACAAAAAATAACAGCATCCATGACGCCATCCTCCTCGCCGCGCACCTCAGATTCCGCCCAATACTGATGACAACCTTAACCACCGTCATTGGCATGTTGCCACTCGCAATCGGACTTGGAGAAGGCTCCGAAATGCTACAACCCCTTGCCATCGTCATTGTCTTTGGCTTGAGTTTTTCTATATTAGTGAGTTTAGTATTAATACCGATAATTTATGCCGCAACGCACCAACGCATTACTCAGAAGTAGACAAGCGTATTCTCTGTTTGCCTTAATTGATATTTTGTCTATATTGATATAAGTTATTGTAAAGGTAAGTTATTTTTAATAAACCTATAAAAAAAG
>Ga0316208_1001882_pt1 | contig 18429 bp, 19 predicted proteins | sample 3monopyrite_MG_FD_204944 | JGI IMG/M metagenome (GOLD analysis project Ga0316208, IMG submission 204944) | Microbial mat bacterial communities from mineral coupon in-situ incubated in ocean water Damariscotta River, Maine, United States -... | ecosystem: Environmental > Aquatic > Marine >...
TGAAGTAGTTGAGAGTGCAGATCTTATTAAAAGTGCTAGAAAAATTATTAAAGATTCAAATATAAAAGAGATTTTATATGATCCAAATGATTTTACAGTAACACTTTTTAAAGATTTAACAAAAAAATTAAACATATCATTTATAGAAGAAAAAGATTACTCTGCTAAGAAACGTATGGTTAAAAGTGATGATGAGATAGAACTTATCTCAAAAGCTGTAAATATGGGACAGAGTGCGTTTGATGACTTTGCGCTTTTTATAATAGAAGAGGGTATTGGAAAAACAGAAAAGTATTTACAGTATGAAGCAAAACGTATACTTTCTCGTCATGGGGAACTTGATTTGAGTTTTGATCCAATAGTGGCTATTGGATCAAATGCTTCTAAACCACATGCTTTACCTACAAAAAAACGTCTTAATAATGGAGAACTTTTACTTTTTGATGCTGGTGTAAAGTATAAACGCTACTGTTCAGATAGAACAAGAACAGTAACTGTAAATAAATCTTTTAGTTTTGATAATATGCAACAATTTAGCAGTACTATTCAAAGTGCATATGACGCTGTTAAAAGAGCGCATGACAAAGCTATACAAAACGTAAGAAGTGGCATGAGTGCTAAAGCTGTAGATGCGTTAACAAGAGATGAGATAGAAAAAGCTGGATTTGGAAAATATTTTGTTCATTCAACTGGTCATGGAGTTGGTCTTGATATTCATGAACATCCATATATTTCTAAAAAGAGTGAAACAATAATTGAAGACAATATGGTCTTTACGGTAGAGCCGGGCATCTATATTCCAGGTGAATTTGGCATTAGAATCGAAGATATGGTTGTAATGCGAGATTCAAAAGCTGAGATTCTTTAGATGCGCAGAGTATTAGATTCACAAACTTCTTTGTACTTTGATACTTATTTCCCATACACAACTAGAAAAAAACTTAAATTTAAACACTATACAGTAATCGGTATCGGTGGTAATTTAGGAGATGTTAGAAAAAGATTTACAAAGCTATTTTTGTGGCTTAAGAATAGCTCTTTAGTGCAGATTATTAGTACCTCTCCAATTTTGAAAAATCCTCCATTTGGGTTTAAGGAACAACTACCATTTTTTAATGGACTTATTGAGTTAAGTACAAATCTTAATCCAAAAAAGTTATTAAAGTTTTTACTCTCAGTAGAAGAGCGTTTTGGTAGAGTTCGTACATTTAAAAATGCACCAAGAACATTAGATTTAGATATTATCTTTTATGACAATCTTAGATATAAGGATACTACATTAGAGATTCCGCATCCAAAATGGCAAGAACGACAATCTGTACTTATTCCTCTTAGCTACATACAAAAGGCTAATATAAAATGAAAATTTTTACATTCCAAGGTATGACTCCTGCTGATGCTCTAAAAAAAGCTCGGCTTACGGCTGGTGAACATGCAGAGTTAATTGAGACAAAAGAGATTAGAAAAAAGAGTCTTCATAGAAGCGCACTGTATGAAATTGTTGTAGGAGTTGATGAGAAGTATTTAGATGATGAAGATGAACCTGTTATGCCTAAAATTAAAAGAGGACAATTAAATGGATATACTTCATCTAATAATAGTGCTGGCTCTAAAAGTACTAAAGAGGTTTTATTAAATATCTCAGAAGCAGCACGCCAAATTTCAGCTATTGCAAATGTTGAGGATGTAAAAGATAAAAAAGTAGAAAAAAGCAAGAGAGAAGAAAAATTACCAGAAATTGAGATGGAAGAGTTACGCCAGATTAAGGGCGAGATTTCTAAACTAGGCGATAAAGTCAAACTAATTCAAAATATGTTCTGGGATGATAAGGCTGTACAAAAAGAGGGACTTGCAATTCCTCCTGAATTTTCAGAAATTTATAGAATTGCGCGACAAAGTGGTATGAATCCAGATCATCTTGATAAAATGATGGCACATACATTAGAACATATGCCACTTAAAATGAGGCAAAATAGTGAAACTGTTAAACGTTATTTTCAGGTTCTGCTTCGTAAGATGATTCCTGTAAGAATGGAGCCATTAGTTAGTGGACCATCTAAAAAAGTTATGATGTTAGTTGGCTCAACAGGAGTTGGTAAAACTACATCTATTGCAAAACTAGCTGCAAGATACTCTTACTTATTAGATCAAAAATATAAAGTCGGATTAATTGTTTTAGATACATATAGAATTGGTGCAGTTGAGCAGTTAATGCAGTATGCTCGTATGATGAAGTTAGGTATTGAAACTGTAGTCGATCCTCCTGAATTTAGTACAGCTTTAAATTCACTAAGATATTGCGATTATATTTTTGTTGATACCATGGGAAGTTCTCCATATGATAAGAAAAAGATAGAAGCAATTAATCAGTGCCTTTCAAATGATACAGCAGGCTTTGAAATAGATGTAATTTTGGCACTTCAAGGAACAACCAAATATGAAGACATGTATGAAATTTATCAAAAATTTTCATCTTTAAAGATTGATACAATTATGTTTACAAAACTTGATGAAACTAGATCTTTTGGAAATATATTTTCCCTCGTACATACCATACAAAAGCCTCTTAGCTATTTTTCAGTGGGACAAGAAGTTCCTGAAGATTTAAGAGTAGCTAATGGAGATTTCTTAATAGATTGTCTCTTAAATGGGTTTGATAAGGATAACGCATGAATAATCAAGCTCAAAAACTTGAAGAACTAGTTAAAAGCCAAAGTGCGACTAAGAGTTCAAAGACTAGATTTATTGTTATTACTAGTGGTAAGGGTGGAGTTGGAAAAAGTACAATTAGCTCAAATTTAGCTTACCTTTTTTCAAAATATGGTGTAAAGGTTGGAATATTTGATGCAGATATTGGACTTGCTAATTTAGATATTATGTTTAATGTTAAAGTTGAAAAAAATATTTTACATGTTCTTAAAGGTGAATGTAGCGTTAAAGATGTATTGATTGAGGTAGCACCAAATTTAATTCTTATTCCAGGTGCTAGTGGAGAAGAAATTTTTAAATATAGCGATAATGGTCTATTTGAACGTTTCATGCAAGAAGCTCATGTTTTAAATGATTTAGATGTTCTTTTAATTGATACCGGTGCTGGAATAAACGAGCATATTCAACTATTTCTAAAAGCCTCTGATGATATAATAGTTGTTACTGTTCCCGATCCATCAGCGATTACAGATGCTTATGCAACAGTAAAAGTTGCTGCGCGTGAGCGAAATAAAATAGGCATGATATTAAATCAAGTTCGCTCAGAAAAAGAGGCTCTTTCTGTATTTGGTAAAATTGAAAAAGTAGCAAAACACAATATTACAACAGAGTTAAATTTAGAGTTACTTGGAAAAGTAAATCTAGATCAAAATATTTCAAATTCAGTCAAAACAAGAACACTATTTACAAAAGAGTATCCAAATGCAAGTTCAACAGCAGATTTAGAAAAAATTGTAAAAAAATTATCTAAGAAATTGGAACGTAATGTGCTAGTAGATTCTGAAGAGAGCGGTCTTAGTGGGTTTTTTAAGCGTTTGTTACAGCACTTTTAAACCTATGCAGGAGTTGTATAAGACTACTTTATTTTAATTATTAAAAGAGCTAAAAGCTTAATAGACGTCTGTTAAGAAGTCTATTAAATAATAGGAGTCTTGTGCAACCAATAAACTTTATTTCCTTTATCACTGTTATTGGTTTTTTTCTTGGAATTGTTTTTTCAATATTAAGTACAAATAGTGCTGAAAGTATGCTACTATATTCGACTATAGTTTCATTTACATTTTATATGATTGCACATGTAAGTATCTCAGTTTATGTGCGATTTATAGATATTAAATCTCAATATTTTGAGAGGGATTTTTATGAAGCTACGTTAGATCAATTTGTTTACGAACTTCAAAAACGTGAAGTTATTATTGAAGATGAGTCAAGTGAAGTGGATGAAGATGACATAATAAAAGCCGTAGCACGTGCATAAAATAAGAGGCAGTAGATGAAAACAGTAGCAACCAAAGCATATAATGAGGGTCTAAGGCATAAGCAAGATGAATTAGCAGTTCAGTATTTGCCTGCTGTAAAAGCCATGGCATTTAGGCTTAAAGAGAGACTACCTAGCTCTGTTGACTATAGCGATTTGGCGGCTATTGGTACAGAGGAGCTAGTAAAACTTGCTCGTCGTTATGATGTTGCTCAGAATGACTCTTTTTGGGGATATTCAAAAAAAAGAGTTTATGGAGCAATGTTAGATTATTTACGTTCGCTAGACATAATGAGTCGTGCAACTAGGAAACTTGTAAAAGCGATAGATGTTGAAGTTTTAGTATATATGGCTAAATTTGAGCATGAGCCAACGAATGAAGAGTTAGCAGAAAAATTTGGCGAGACTACTAAAAAAATTAAAGAGGCTAGAATTGCTTCAGAGATATACTCTGTAATGCCTTTGCATGAACAGTTAAGTGAACCAAGTAGTAATACAACTATGGAAGAGATTGAAAAAGATAATTTAATAGATATTATAAAAAATGTTCTTGGAGAGTTTTCTGAGCGTGACCAGATGATTATCCAATTATATTACTTTGAAGAGTTAAGTCTCAAAGAGATTAGTTCAATTTTAGATATTACAGAATCACGTATTTCACAAATTCATAAATCAGTACTAAAAAAGATAAGATTATCTTTAGGTGAAGATCTTGGCTGATATTCTAAGTCAAGAGGAGATTGATGCTCTATTAGACGTCGTTGAAGATGAGGGTGAAGAGACATTTGATTCTGATGGTGGCGAAGATGATGGTAGCGGTGCTGGAGTTGATGATAGTTTTTCTCAACGTCAAATTACACTTTATGACTTTAAGCGTCCAAATAGAGTATCTAAAGAGCAGCTTCGTGCCTTTAGAGGAATTCACGACAAGTTAGCACGCTCTCTTTCATCACAAATTTCAGCAATCATGCGCTCTATTGTTGAGATACAGCTACACTCAGTAGATCAAATGACATATGGTGAATTTTTAATGAGTCTGCCAAACCCTACAAGTTTTAATGTTTTTTCTATGAAACCACTTGAGGGAAATATGGTTTTAGAGATAAATCCATCTATTGCGTTTCCAATGCTAGATCGTCTTCTTGGTGGTAAGGGTGAACCGTTTGAGACAAGTCGTGAATTTAGCGATATCGAACTTAGTCTATTTGAGACGATTTTGCGTGTAATGATGGGAACTCTTAAAGAATCATGGGGACCTGTTAGTGAAATTTATCCTTCTGTTGAATCAAAAGAATCAAGTCCGAATGTTGTTCAAATTGTTGCACAAAATGAGATTGTTGTAATGGTTGTTATGGAGATAATCATTGGGCATTCAAGTGGTATGATGAACCTTTGTTATCCTGTTATTGCACTTGAACCTCTACTTCCAAAGTTAGCAAGTAGAGATTTAATGTTAAATGAAACAAGTTCTAAAAAGAGCAGAAATAAAGAGTTAAAAGTTTTATTAGGTGGTGCTAATGTAACTGTTGAATCATTCCTTGGTGAGACAGAACTTAGTTTAAAAGAGGTTTTAGATTTAAGTGCTGGTGAAATTATTAGATTAAATAGTAGTGCAGATGACACAGTAACTGTAAGTGTTGATGGTAAAAATCGTTTTAAAGGCAATATTGGTCTAAGACGATTTAGAAAATCTGTACGTGTTTCGCAGATGATTCATACAGAACAAGATGCAGTAAAAGAGGCATTAGTACAATTTGAAGCAATTAGACGTGACAAATTAAAGACTGCAAATGAAGCAAAAATGTTCACCGATGACATAATGGAACATGAAGAGGAAGATGAATATGAATGATTTTATAAAATTATTTGAACAAGAGACAGTTGCTACAATTGAGGGCTTAACAGGAAGCGCTCCTGAAATGGTTCTTAAAGAAAAAGAACCAATCTCTATTGTTTCAAATATTATCCCTCCTGTGGCAATGATTGAAATCACTACTAGCGGTGATACTAGCGGTAATATTAAAGTTGCCCTCCCTCCAATGCTTGCAACTGCTCTTGGTGATTTGATGCTTGGTGGTGAGGGTGAGGGCAAAGAGAGTATGGATGATGAGGATATGGATGCTGCCAAAGAGATAGTATCTAACATCATGAGTGCACTTTCAACTGCTATGAAATCTCAAAAAGATATGGCGTCACTTGATTTCTCTATTAATGATATTAATTTTATAACAGAAGATGAAGAAGTTAACCTAGATGGGTTTAGTTTAATGTTAGTCTATACTTTTAAACTAGGTCCAACAGATTCACTAGTTATGCTAATAATTGATGAAGCAGTAGAGGGTGTTTTAGAAGAGAAAGAAGAGATTAAAGAAGATGATATAAATGTAGATGTCCCAAGCAGCAGTAGTGCAGGGCAATCAAGCGCTCCATCTACTCCTAAAGTTGATTTAAATACAGGAGAGATGAAAAACATTGGTCTCATTATGGATGTTAAACTTCCAGTTAAAGTTAGAATAGGAACTAAACGTATGTTGCTAAAAGATGTTCTTAGCATGGATATAGGTTCAGTAATAGAGTTAAATCAATTAGCAAATGATGCACTTGATATTTTGGTTGATGATCATATAATTGCTCAGGGTGAAGTTGTTATAGTTGATGGAAACTTCGGTGTACAAATTACTACTATTGGCAGTAAACGAGATAGATTGAATCAATTAAAAGGTTAATTGTGTCAAAAGTTTTAATCGGAATGAGTGGTGGGGTGGATTCCACTGTTTCTACATATTTATTGAAAGAGCAAGGTTATGATATTGAGGGAGTTTATATGAAACTCCATAATAAACCAGGTTACCATGAAGTTAATATTGCTCGTGCTAGAAGAGCTGCTGATTTTGCTGGTGTCAAATTACATATTTTAGATGCTCAAAGTGAATTTGATGAGATGGTTTTTAAACCTTTCATTAAAAGTTATGAAGATGGATTTACACCTAATCCGTGCGCTTTGTGTAATAGAAATATTAAGTTTGGACGTATGATGAGGTTTGCAGATGAAATTGGTGCAGATTTTGTTGCTACTGGACATTACTTAAAGACTGATGGACAATATCTTTATGAAGCAGAAGATAAAACAAAAGATCAAAGTTATTTTTTATTTAATATAAAAAAAGAGGTACTTCCGCGTCTGCTTTTTCCACTATCTATGCGTAAAAAGTCTGAAATAAAAGAGTTAGCTTCAAAAATTCCAGCACTAAAAGCATTCGCTGAGCAAAAAGAGAGTAGTGAAATATGTTTTGTTGAAACTACCTATACCGATGTACTGAAAAATTATGTTAGTGTAGATAATGAGGGTGATGTACTAAATATAGCTGGTAAAATTGTTGGAAAGCATAAAGGTTATATGCACTATACAATAGGAAAACGTCGTGGTTTTAGTGTTCATGGAGCGCATGAGCCTCATTATGTAAAAGAGATTATTCCTGATAAAAACCAGATTGTTGTAGCACGTGAGGATGAACTGTGGTGTAGAGAAGTTAGATTAGATGGTATAAATATGTTTGATACACGCCAAGAGTTTGAAGCTACAATCAAACTAAGATATCGAACAGAAGCAGTTAAATGTAAGATTAGTATTAAAGATGGAAAAGCAGATGTAAAACTTCAAGATGGAGTCTTTGGAGTTGCCTCTGGGCAAGCTGGTGTTATTTATGACGGTTCACGTGTACTTGGCGGTGGGTGGATAGTCTAATGAACAGAACATTGATTCCTACCACTTTTTTTTGCATCATTTAAAGCTCTATTTACATTAACTATAAGTTCATCAAGTGATTTTTTGTCTTCATTATGTTCAGAAATTCCAAAGCTAGCTGTAGCCTTATCTACACCATTGAATTTATACATATGAATTCTTCGTCTTAGCTTATCAGCTAATGAAAGAGCATTTTTTTCATTTGTATGCGCGCTAATAATCATAAACTCATCTGAACCCCATCTACCTACAATATCTGAAGACCTCACAGCTTGGCTCAAAATTTTGGAGACATCTTGTAAGAGTGTATTACCTATATGTTGACCATGTTTATCGTTTATGTTTTTAATATTATCAATATTCATAAGAATAATACTAAAATAGCTCTTATATCTTTTGACGTTATTTTCTTGAAATTCTAAAGTCTCATCAAGTTTTTTTCTACTTGCTAACCCTGTTAATAAATCTGTATCTGATAATTTTTCTAATTCTTCTTTATGTTTGTTAATAAGATGACGACGTTCAGCAAAAAATAGCACTACAATAACTAATATAAATATAAGTTCTATGATGGTTTTATAATCAAACTCCCCTATACCCGTTTGTGCGCTGAGATTAAACGGTAAAACAATTAAAAGAAATATCATTAAATTCAATTTCATCATGTCACAATTGTACTATATTTTTAGTCCAAATTCAGTAAGATTACATACTTAATTTGTAAAAAGGCGTGTAATGGATGGATTTAAACTTTTTTCAGGGACTGGTCACCCTAAATTTGCAGAAGAGATTTCAAAATCTTTAGGTATAGAGTTAGCTGGTGCTAAAATAAAACGTTTTAGTGATGGTGAGATTAGTGTTCAAATTGGTGGTAGTGTACGTGGGCAAGATGTGTACATTGTTCAATCAACTAGTGCTCCTGCTAATGATAATTTAATGGAGCTGATGATTATGACAGATGCACTCAAACGAAGTTCAGCTAAATCGATAACAGCTATTATGCCATACTTTGGATATGCAAGACAAGATAGAAAAGCAGCTCCTCGTGTTCCAATTACAGCAAAACTAGTTGCTAACCTTTTAGAAAAAGCAGGAATTGATAGAATTGTAACCATTGATTTACATGCAGGTCAAATTCAAGGATTTTTTGATATTCCAGTTGATAACCTTTATGGTTCTATTATTTTCTATGATTATATTCGTGCAAAGAATTTTAAAAATCCAATTATCGCTTCGCCAGATATTGGTGGTGTCGCACGCGCTCGTCACTTTGCTGAAAAATTAGGTCTTGAGATGGTAATTGTAGACAAACATAGAGCAGAAGCAAATGTTTCTGAAGTTATGAATATCATTGGTGATGTTAAAGGAAGAGATGTTATTTTAGTCGATGATATGATTGATACTGCTGGAACAATTGTAAAAGGAGCAGCTGCACTTAAAGCAAAGGGGGCAACTTCAGTTATGGCATGTTGTACACATGCAGTATTAAGTGGAGAGGCATATACAAAAATTGAAAATGGTGATTTAGATGAACTTGTAGTATCTGATTCTATTCCGTCTAAAAGAGAGTGTGGGAAAATAAAAATTATATATACGGCACCACTTTTTGCAAAAGTAATTAATCGTATTCACAATAATGAAAGTGTAAACAACCTATTTATATGATAAATATCAGGAATTTCTCAATAATTGCACATATTGACCATGGTAAGAGTACATTAGCTGACAGAATTATTCAAGAATGTGGTGCTGTAAGTGATCGCGAGCTTGGTAAACAGATGATGGACACTATGGACATTGAACAAGAGCGTGGAATTACGATTAAGGCACAAAGTGTACGTCTTAATTATGTTAAAGATGGTGAGATTTACATTTTAAATCTTATAGATACTCCAGGGCACGTTGACTTTAGCTACGAAGTGAGTAAATCTTTAGCTTCAAGTGATGGAGCGCTTTTAATTGTAGATGCAGCACAAGGAGTTGAAGCTCAAACTATTGCAAATGTCTATATGGCAATTGATAATGACTTAGAGATAATTCCCGTTTTAAATAAAATTGATTTACCTGCGGCTGATGTTGATAGAGTGTCTGGTGAGATTGAGCAAAGTATTGGTATTGATTGTACTGATGCACTTCATGTAAGTGCAAAAAGTGGTATTGGAATCATAGAGTTACTTGATGCTATTGTAGATAGGATTCCAGCTCCTGTAGGTGAGCCAGAATCTCCAACAAGAGCTATTATTTATGATAGCTGGTTTGACAATTACCTTGGTTCACTAGCATTAGTACGAATATTTGATGGAAAAATTACAAAAGGTCAAGAGCTTAAAATCGTAAGTAATGGTGAAGTGTATAAAGTACTAAATCTAATGTATCCACATCCACTTAAACAACAAGAGACAGCATCAATTGAGTGTGGTGAGATTGGTATTGTTGTTCTTGGAATTAAGACTGTAGGTTCACTATCTGTTGGAGATACTTTTACAGATGCCAAAAATCCAACTACAAATAAAATAGATGATTATGAGCCAGCTCGTGCATTTGTTTATGCAGGACTTTATACTATTGATACAGATAAGTTTGAAGATTTACGTGACGCGTTAGAGAAGCTTACGCTAAATGATTCAAGTCTTAGTTATGAACCTGAAACTTCAGTAGCACTTGGCTTTGGTTTTCGTGTTGGATTTTTAGGAATGCTTCATATGGAAGTAGTTAAGGAGAGATTAGAGCGTGAGTTTAATCTTGATTTAATAGCTACTGCTCCATCAGTTGTTTATCGTGTAACTAAGACAGATGGTGAGAAAATAACTGTAGAAAATCCATCTGAACTTCCTGCTTCAAATTACATTGAAATGATTGAAGAACCATATGTTAGAGCTACTGTAATTACACCAAATGAGTATGTTGGAAATGTAATAACAATGTTAAATAATCGTCGTGGCGTTCAAGAAAAAATGGATTATATAAATGAAGAGAGAGTAATGCTTATGTACTCTGTACCTATGAACGAGATTATAGTTGACTTTTACGATAAACTAAAAAGTGCTACAAAAGGTTATGCTAGTTTTGATTATGAACCAACTGAGTATAAAACTGGTGATTTAGTTCAGCTTGATGTTAAAGTTGCTGGTGATGTTGTTGATGCACTAAGCATTATTGTACCAAGAGATCAAGCTGAACGTCGTGGTCGTGAGCTTGTTAAAAATATGAAAGAGATTGTGCCTCGTCAACTTTTTGAAGTTGCTATTCAAGCGAGTTTAGGAAATAAAGTTATAGCACGTGAGACAATAAAGTCTATGGGTAAAAATGTTACTGCTAAATGTTATGGTGGTGACATTACTCGTAAGCGTAAGCTACTAGAGAAACAAAAAGCTGGTAAGAAACGAATGAAAGCTATTGGAAGTGTTCAGTTACCGCAAGAAGCATTTATGAGTGTTTTAAAGGTTGATTAAAGTGCAAAGCACTAAGATCACCAAAAGTGCGAGGGTACTCTGCCTAAGAGAACTCAGCGTTAGCGTAGATAAAGGAATTTACTTCCTTTGTCGTATCAAGTAAATGAGATGTTTGTTATGCTCTTCTTGGAGTATAACAGTACATATTTGTAAGATATGTCAAAAAGAGTTTCTAACTCCAAAAATAACTCATGAAAAGTTTTATAAAGGTATAGAGATAATTAGTTTTTACAGCTATAAAGATATTGAACAACTTTTAAAATTAAAACATACTCCTCTTGGTTATCATATCTATAAACTTTTAGCAAAACTCACATTTAAAAAGTTTGTACAAAACTTTGAATCAAAAATTAGTTTTAGATCTATTGCGATTGATGAAAATGTAAAAAGTGGATATTCTCACGCTGCAATTTTGAACCATGCTCTTAAATGTTCCACAATAAAACCATCTTACAATAAATTACGTCAGAAAAATGATTTACATTACTCTGAACACAATTTAGAGTGGAGAAAAAAGCATCCAAGGAATTTTGATCTCAAAGGATTTAAAGGAGATAGTATAATTTTAGTTGATGATATAAAAACAACAGGACTAACACTAAAATCTGCTGTAGATATACTTGAAGAAAGCAAGAAAGAGGTACAATTCATTATGACGCTTGCAGATGTAAGGAATTAATTTAGTGAAAAGTAAATCAGTGTATGATGCGACACTTACTTTTTTAAATGATACTATCCCTGATGGATTTTATGCAGAAGATTTTTTAGAACAATATTCAGAAAAATTAAGTACTTATTTAGAAAATAGTTTTAATGCCAAACAGTTAATAGATAAAAAAGAGATGATACGCCGTGCGTTGAAAGAGTATTTTGGCGAATATTATCAAGAGATAATTGTTGTTTTTCATAAAGGAAAACATATAATTATAAAAGAAAAAGCATCAACACATCAAAAGATAAAAAGTAGAACTATCCTACAACTTGTTGAGAAATTAAAAGCTTTAGATAAAAGTCAATTTCCAAAATCTATAAATGAACAAACTTTTATATTAGGTTCAAATGAGCTAAATAAAATTAAAGAGACAGTTGAAACTGATGATACTATATTTAGGCACGCTATAAAACTTGCTGTAAGAAGAGTATTGAGTTTACATGATAGGGATGCAATATTTATAATACAAAATATACTTTATGTTAGAAAATTTATGATGCCAGATGTTAAAGAGGAAAATATAGTTGAGAGAAGACTTGATGGTTTTGATCCTAGTATTTTTGATTCAGTAAAAGAAAAATATTTTAACTATGATATCAGCCGTGAATTAGATGAAAGGCTTGAACATCTGTTTACACATGAATTAAATTTTGCTCATATTAAAAATGATTTTTTCTTAGATAATTATCTTCGTTTTTTTCAGTATGTAATTGAAGATATGGTGTATCATAAATTTCAAGAAGACAATACTGCACTCGGGTACTTTGTAAACTATCTACTACGAGAAAACTTTGATGATATGTTACTATTTGCAGCTTCTCGCTTATCATACTTGGCATCAATTGATAGTGGTAATTCAAAAAAATTTTTAATTTATTATGATCGTTTTCAAAAAGATGGTGAGTATAATTCAAAAAAAATTTTAGAGTTAGCTTCAGAACAAGCTAAACATGAAGCCAATATTAGGCTACAAGAAAGACATATATCTCAAACTAAACTAGCTATAAAAACAAATTTAAGAAAAAAAGATTTACTTATAGAAGAGCAAAGACAACACACAGAAAAGTTTAATGAATTTCAAAAAACTTCACAAGCAATTTTAAATACTTTAAAGAATAATGATATACATAAAGATGGTATAAATAAGCAATTTTTAAATGAGCGCGAACTAAAGCTAGTTAATGAAAGAGATGCTCTTGATAGGATTACAGAACAAATCAACATTAAAGTTCAAAACTTTAAAAAAGATAGACAACTTTTGGATGTTGAATTAAAAGAGGAGCTAAAAATAGAATCAGATTTAGAATCTGAGTTTGAACCAATTATGAAAGAGTATTTAAAAGCTATGGATTGGTTAGCTCGCTCTTTAGTTGAAAAAGTTTAATCTATTTAAATCCTAAAATATAATATGTGTTTTTCCCATCTACTTTTTGCAGTTCTACTTTGTATTTTCCAGCCCATGCGTTAATTCTATCTTTTACATCTTGGAGCTCTTTTTCAAACGTAGATTCACATTTTATTTTTAAATAATCTACTGAGTTAGAGAGTGCTATATGAGCATTATGTGTTTGAAGTGCTATATTTAAATCAGCTATGTGTTTAGCTATCTTGTCATAACCACGAGTATTGTCAACAATGCGTTGCATTTGAGAGTGTAAAGAATCGTTGTTAGCGTAACCAAGTTGTGTTAACATCGCGTCTAATGTCATTAAAAACCTTTATAAATCAAATATACGAAATTCTACATTTATACACTTAAAATGATTTTAAAAAGAGTACTGTTTTGATTGCATTTTTTGAAATTTATCATTTTCTTCTTTTAATAAATCACTAATATATGGCATCATAACCTCTTTTAAAGCCTCATCCCAATGAACAATATTTATCTCTAATATCTGCTTGTACTGATCTCTTGTTAATAAATCTGCAATTTTACTTTTTTCAAGAAATTTAAGTAATGCTTCTATTCTTTCATTATACCCCATAATATATCCTTTTTTTAGGTGATATTCTACATTAAAAAATATATATCTATATTAAAGAAAGACAATATTAATCGTTAAAAATTTATCACTTTACATTTGTAAGGCTGTGATATAATCTCAACCATGATTATAATTCCAGCACGCGCACAATCTCAACGTTTTCCTAAAAAAGTTTTAGCAGATATTGGCGGGCTTCCCATGGTTATTCGTACAGCTAAACAAGTTGAAGCACTTGATGCTGTAGTGATTGCTACAGATTCTTATGAAATAGCCTCTGTATGTCAACAACACGGTTTTGAAGTGGTGTTAACATCTGCTTCACACAAAAGTGGGACAGATAGAATAAATGAGGCTGCAATAATTTTAAAACTTAATGATGATGAACCTGTCATAAATGTTCAAGCAGATGAGCCATTTATTGAACCATCAATTGTTGAGGCTGTAATTAATAGACTAAAACTAGCAAAAGAAAATCAAGAGTCAAATACATTGATGGTTAGTTGTTACAACTCTATAAACTCAGAATCAGCAGATGATCCAAATTTAGTTAAAGTTGTATTAGACGCTCATCACAACGCTATCTATTTTTCAAGAAGTAAGATTCCATTTTCAAGAGATGGGATAACTTCATATTTTGGTCATATTGGTATTTATGGATTTACAAAAAAAAGTTTAGAAAAATTTTGTACACTAGATGATGCGCCGATTGAAGATGTAGAAAAATTAGAGCAACTTCGAGCAATTTATCATGGGTTTAAGATTGCTATGGTTAAAGTTAGTAGTACAGGTTTTGGAATTGATACACCTGAAGATTTAGAGCGAGCAAAGGCGATATTTTTAAAATGACTTTTAATGACGCAGTAAAACTTTATGACCTTGACCTTTTTACTCTAGGACAAATGGCAGATGCAAAACGTAAAAAATTGCATGGTAAAAAAAGTTATTTTAACATTAACCGCCATATTAACCCTACAAATATCTGTGTAGATGTCTGTAAGTTTTGTGCATATAGTGCAAGTAGAAAGAACCCAAATCCCTACACCCTAAGTCATGAAGAGATTTTAGATACTGTAAAGCAAAGTGTTAATCGCGGAGCTAAGGAGATTCATATTGTCTCAGCTCATAACGCTGATGCTGGGTTAGAGTGGTACCTTAAGATGTTTAGTGCTATAAAAAGTGAATTTCCAAGTTTACATATAAAAGCATTGACTGCAGCTGAAATTCATTTTCTCTCAACAACCTACAATAAAACATATGATGAGATTATAGATTTAATGGTAGAAAATGGTGTTGATTCCATGCCAGGTGGTGGAGCTGAGATTTTTGATGAGGGTGTAAGAGATTTTATCTGTAAAGGTAAAGTAAACTCACAGCAGTGGATAGAGATTCATAGACTTTGGCATAAACGCGGGCGAAAGTCTAATGCTACAATGTTGTTTGGACATATTGAAAATAGAGAACATAGAATAGACCACATGTTGAGACTTCGTGCTTTGCAAGAAGAGACTGACGGATTTAATGCGTTCATACCACTAGTTTATCAGATGCAGAACAATTTTTTAAATGTAAAAGAGGCAATCACTGCACATGAGATTTTAAAGACTATGGCAATTAGTCGTTTGGTGTTAGATAATATTCCAAACTTAAAAGCGTACTGGGTAACTTCTACTATTAATCTTGCACTTCTTTCACAAGAGTTTGGCGCGAATGATTTAGATGGAACAATTGAAAAAGAATCAATAAATTCAGCAGCAGGTGCTAATAGCGCCAATGGAATGGCACTGAATGAGTTTGTAACAATGATTAAAGATAGTGGATTCACTCCAGTTGAGCGAGATAGTTTATATAACGAATTAAAGGAGTGGTAACTGAATATTTCAGTAATCATTCCTACTTTCAATAGAGTTAAAACTCTTAAGCGTGCTATCAATTCTGTACTAAATCAGACTTTTAGTGCAAGTGAAATAATTATTGTAGATGACGGTTCGACTGATGATACATTAGAAGTTTTAAAAACTTATGGTGAAAAAATAAAAATATTTTCTCAAAATAATAGTGGTGTCTCAGCTGCTAGAAACTTAGGACTTCAAAAAGCAAAATATGAATGGGTAGCTTTTCTAGATTCTGATGATGAGTGGATAGACACTAAGGTAGAGAAGCAAGTTCAATTTCATATGTTAAACAAAGAAACTAAATTTAGTTACACTGGTGAACTTTGGATAAGAGATGGAAAACGTGTAAATCAGCCAAAAAAATTTGAACAATTTAGTGGTGAAATTTTTGAGAAAATTTTAACTCATACAACTATTGGTGCATCTACTGTTATGATTCATAAAAATATTTTTGAAGATGTTGGAGTGTTTGATGAAGAGTTTGAAGTTTGTGAAGATTATGACCTTTGGTTGAGAGTTGCAAAAAAGTATAATATTTCTCTTTTAGAAGATAAGTTGACTACTAAGTATGGAGGACATGAGGATCAGCTCTCAGTTAAACATTGGGGAATGGATAGATTTAGAATTAAGGCTCTACATAAACATAGAGAAAATAAAGAGGCAAAAAAAATGTTAGTTCAAAAGTGCGAACAACTAATTCAAGGTGCTAAAAAGCATGAGAATGTAGAACTTCAAAAGGAGTGTGAGTGGTATCTAAAACAGAACTCTTAAAAACACGTTTTGGACATAATGGATTTAGAGAATTTCAAGAAGAGGCTGTTGATGCACTTTTAGAAAATCGTGACCTTTTGATGATTTTGCCAACTGGTGGTGGTAAATCTCTTTGTTATCAACTTCCTACTGCACTTATGCGAGGGACAACTGTAGTTGTCTCTCCACTACTTGCTCTGATGCACGATCAAGTTGTAGCTCTGCGTGCACTTGATTTTAATGCTCATATGTTAGCTTCTATTCAAAGTAGTGATGAGAATGCAGATGTACTGAGACAATTAAGACAAGGGAAATTAGATTTTTTATATGTCGCACCAGAACGGCTTGCTGATGGATTCTTATTAGATCTACTTAGTCGTATAGAGTTAAACTTTTTTGTTGTTGATGAAGCGCATTGTGTTAGTGAGTGGGGACATGAGTTTAGAGATGATTACAGGAAACTTCATCGTTTGCGTGAACTGTTTGCTAATGTTCCAATCGCAGCATTCACCGCAACTGCTACAACAAAAGTGCAAGCAGATATTGCAACGCAATTAAAATTAAATAATCATGTAGAATTACGTGGTGAAGTTTTTCGTGATAACCTTTTAATAAACGTACGTCGTCGTCAAAAAAATGGACGCGCTCAGCTCATAGATTTTTTAAAAGCGCACAAAGATAGTAGTGGCATAGTCTATACATTTACAAGAAAAGAGACTGAACAGGTTGCACATTTTTTAAGTGACAAAGGTTATAGTGCAAAAGCTTATCATGCAGGACTAAGTAGCGATGTTAGAAATGAAGTCTATCACGATTTTGTTCATGATAAAATTGATATTGTAGTTGCTACAATTGCTTTTGGAATGGGGATAGATAAGAGTAATATCCGTTTTGTTGTACATATGAGTCTTCCTAAAACATTGGAGAACTATTACCAAGAGATTGGTCGTGCTGGACGTGATGGTGTTAATGCAGAAGTACTTTTACTCTTTAATGCAGGCGATGAACTCTCAAGAAGAGAACTGATTAATAAACTACCAGAGACACCGTACAAACAGTTGGCTTTTAATAAACTAGATCTATCTTACCGCTTTGCACTTGGTTCTGAGTGTCGTCATAAAACAGTCGCAAAATATTTTAATGATGATATTGAAGATTGTAAAGATAAATGTGACAATTGTCAAAGAGGTGAAGTTGATAAAAGCGATATAACAGTAGATGCTCAAAAGTTACTCTCAGCTGTTTACAGGTGTGATCAAAACTTTGGACAAAACTATATAATTGATGTACTTCGTGGTTCTACTATTGCAAAGATAAAACAAAATTCTCATGATGAGCTTAGTGTTTATGGCATTGGTAAAGAGAGAAGTAAAAATGAGTGGGATGCAATTGCTGAGAGACTTTTTGAAGTTGGAGCGCTGGAGAGAAATGAGTATAGAGCATTACAGATTTTAGAAGTAGGTCAACAAATTTTAAGAAAAAAGAAAACTTTAGATATTAATAGTGTTCGCTTAGTAAAAATAGAAAAAATAACACTACAATCTGAAGATGAACAGTTAAGCTCACCAAATTTTGATAAATTTCGCGCTCTTAGAAAAGAGATTGCAGAAGATAGAGGAGTTCCAGCCTACATTGTATTTAGTGACAAAACCCTTAAAGAGATGGCAAATAGATTGCCAACTACAAAAGAGGAAATGTTACAAGTTAGTGGCATTGGTGAGGTTAAATTTGAGAGATATGGTGATGAATTTTTAGAGTTGTGTGAAAATTTGAAATAATAGACTTCTTGTAGGGAGTGTTAGAAATTACGTGTCAGTCTGATGAAATACTGACTTAATGAAAATTATGGGGGGGGGTCTAAATCATAATTTTTTATGATAATGAACCAAGTAAAAATCCACTATAGTAGATTTCAAACTTTTACTA
>Ga0316208_1001884_pt1 | contig 18411 bp, 12 predicted proteins | sample 3monopyrite_MG_FD_204944 | JGI IMG/M metagenome (GOLD analysis project Ga0316208, IMG submission 204944) | Microbial mat bacterial communities from mineral coupon in-situ incubated in ocean water Damariscotta River, Maine, United States -... | ecosystem: Environmental > Aquatic > Marine >...
GATGGCAAGACTACGGTCGCGATTTGGATCAAGGTTTGGCCCTGCTGTCGCCAGGACCAGTGCTCGTTTTCGCGCATTCCATGGGTGGCTTGGTCACCTTGGATTGGCTGCGCACACCACGCGGCGAATCGCGCGTCACCGCGCTTTGTTGCTCGGGCCCCCTAGTCGGGAATGCCGCAACGCCCCCGGCTTGGCAACATCATCTGGCCAAAATTCTCGGCCGTCTGTGCCCAATCCTTCCTTTCCCCAACGGGATTCCAATGGAAGACCTCAGCAGCCTGGAAGCAGAAGTAGAGCGTTTCCGCCAAGACCCTTTGCGTATCGGCACCGTCACGCCGCGCTGGTATCAAGAAATGCTGACGGCACTAGAGTGCGCTTGGAAGTTTATTCCACAAGCCACCCTTCCGATGCAACTACACGTTGCCGAACAAGAGCGAGTGATTTCGCTGCCAGCTCTTGAACAACTCAGCCAAGGCTGGGGCGGTCAAATCGAAACCGTATCGTGGCCCGGTAGCCGCCATGAAGTCATGCACGACTTGGCGCAAGAAGACTTCCACGCAAAGATTGCGGCTTACGCCCAAGACGTCTTTCGCGTTTAGTTCGTTTCGACCTTTTCTACGTCTAAGGAAAGGTGCGCAGCGCCGTCCAACTCAAAATACTCAATCCGAATCGGCAGAGTGGTTGGTTGCGGAAGACGGATTTCATACACATGCTCTTTGGTGGCATGGTGGGTCCAATCCTCGAGCTTGAGCTCGCCGTCGATGTACATGCGCATGCCGTCATCGGAGCGGATCTTCAAACGCCACTTTCCGCGTGGCAACTGCAGTCCACCGCGGGCCAAAATGCCAAAGTGATCGGCAGGAACTCCACTGCCACCCAAAATATCGTGGATGGAACCACCGCCCATGGCAAGCTGAAGCTCCTGGGTTCTGAACTCTTGCGCTTCCTCCGAAGCCACGGCCTTGGACCAAGATTTCTTCTTCTCACGCGGATCATCCGTCAACGGGAAGGCCATCACGCGCCAATCTGCAGTGACAAAGCGACCTTCGGCAAGCAAAGGAACGCCATCGGCGCGAACTTCTAAGGCGTATTCCACCACACCAAGGTCATCGGAAATGATCCAAAAGGTAGCCGGTCCGTCGGGCGAGAACTCGGGACGAAAATCCACCTCTCCGGTGACCGCCATTTCTTCGACGCGCGCGGTGGCCGGCATGAGTTGATAACCATGCGCGCCATCTTCGCGGATGCCATGGAAGAACAAGGATGGACCCTCGTGGTCCCAAGGCCCCCACTCCTGCATGAGGATGGATTCACGACCACCCAGATGCCGACGCGCGCCAATCGGTTGGGCTGAGCCGAGTGCCTGCGCGCGTGCCTCCTCGACCATCTTGGGGCCAGCCTGGCGATATTCATTGGCTTCTACCACCATCAAAGCGGTGGATTCCAAAGGCAAGGTTGCTGACGGCGCCTCTTTGACAACCTGAGCCCCAGGTCCCTGCAAGCTGTTTTCATGAAGGTAGACCTCGAGCTCGCCGCGGGCCAGGATGGCCATGCCCTCTGTCTCCAAGGTGTTCCACCCTAGGAAGACATGCTCACTCTGTAAGTTATTGGCCTTGCCCCAGGGCAAATCCGCGAAAGGGCCAGGGAAGCGCCATAGGTGCACTCCGCAATGGTCCTTGCTAAATCGATTATCGAGCACCCAAAGATTGCGCGGGTGATCCACATTGATCCCACCATGCTCGAGGCCATAGCCGGCATCTCCGTTGGCCACGAAGTCATTATTCCAAATGTACATTTCTTGGGAGAACCCGCCCCAAATGCCGCAGATGGCATTGCCTTCAAAATGGTTTTCTGCAATCCAATTGCCGAAGCTGAAGGTCATCTCTAAACCATGCGCGGCTGCGAAGGAGAAATCATTGCCAACGATGACGTTGTCATTGTTCCCTTTGCGACGATGGTCATAGTCTTTGGGAGCTCCTCTTTTTCCGAGAGCACCATCGCCGGCAAAGCCGAATAACCCGTCGCCACCATGCGTGGCAGAGTTCTCCACGATGACATTCTTCGAGCATTCTTCAAACATCAGAATGCCCGCGGAATCTTGGCCACGGTTATAAACGCCATGGCTGTAACCGCGAATGCAGTAGTCGAAGGCGTTGCGAGAAATCACGTTTCCGGAAGAGCGCCACATGGCCAAGCCCCAACCGGAAAGAAAGCTGGCGTCGTTGTCGAAAATTTGTGAGGCCGAAACTCCTGTCAGCAAGATGCCATTTTGCTGCTCGCGCACCGTCACATTGCGGATGACAATATTCTTTGAGGCGAAAACAGAGATTGCAGCGCCATGCTGCTTCTCCCATTCACGGCGACTATTTTGATGCGGATAAAGCCAATCTGCCGTGACTTCGCGCATGGCATTGGACTGCAAGCGCTGGGCATAGTTCCCCCAAAAGTTTCCGCCAAGGATTTGTGCCTCATGGCATTGGCTCAGCACCACACCGGTGTGGTAGCCAGTCACCTGAACATTGATTAAAGTGAGGCCGTCGGCCTTGTCTGCGCGAATGCCGATGCCGGTGCGCTGGTCTTGGGCTTCGTCGGCAGGAGCTCCACGCAACACACTCCCTGGTGCAAAGCGCACCGTGAGATTGTCACCTTTAATGCGGATGACGCCATCGCGCTCGTCATCGGGAAAAATGGCATCTTCGGCAATCTGAAGCTCACAACTTTCCCGAATCACCATCGGGCCAGTGACCTCGACCACCGGCAGAACCGGGTCCTGCGGGAATGTGGCTACGGCGGTCGCAAGGAGTAGCGAAACGAACATGACCTAGTCTAGGAAATGCCGCTGTGCCTGCGTCTTCGCCAAAGCCTTTGCTAGGCTTGCCTGAATGGGCGACCGCCACTTCCGCATCCGCTTCACTCCCCTAGCCCTCTTAGGCATATGCGCAATTGCAGCTTGCGGACGCGGCCTCGGCACTCGCCCGGTCGAGGCCGACTGGACTCCGCCGGAAAGCACTCCGACAAGCGTTCTGCCCCTAGAAGTGCAGGGCAGGGTCATCAATGCCCTAGGCCACGGGGTTGCGGATTTGTCGCTAAGACTTGAAGTTTCGGACATTCCCGTGCTGGGCGCCCAAAATGGCTTGGAGCAGTCGCAGCGTTTTCTCTGCACCACCAATGATGGCGGTTACTTTCAGGTGGATATTCCCAGCTCTACCAATCACATGCTGCTGTCCGTCGAATTCGATGGCCAAGCCTTTTACCCCTGGGATCCAAACTTCCTGGAAAATTCCGGCACCAATTTGGGCGCCTTTCTTCTCCCCGAACGTCGGCGAATCGCCGGGAAAATTGTCGATGCGGAAGAAAACGGGCGGCCGCACGTTCCTGTGCGCGTTGGTGAGCTGATCCGTGCAGCCTTGTTGGTTCCAGAGGGGTTTTGGATTCATGAGCACGATGACTACCTCTGGCTTGCCGCAGCCAAGCCCAGTGACCAGGATTGGCCCGACCTTGGCATTCATTCGCTCACCACCGATGCAAAAGGACGCTTTTCCGTAGAAGGTTATTTTTCCGAACCGTGGGTGGCCTGGACCGACACCAAAGGGATTCCCCATGGCCAAGGGTGTGCCTATTCCCCCGATTGGGAAGACCTGCTTCTAGGCGAACACACAACTGAGGAAGAGTCCTTTGCGATTCGCCCCGGTGAGGTCCGCGATCTAACCAAGGTCGAAGTCATCAGCACGGTATCCAATTGCTTGCCAAACTTACAGGTTCTCGGATTCCAAAGCATCGACCAAGACCAAAGGGTCAGGATGACGACGGAATTGCCGTTCCGAGAACGAGACTACGGTGACTTCTATGGTCCCTCGATGGCTTACCGACTGCATGCCCAGGCACCTTGGGTTCTACGCAGTTCATTTTGGGGCTATCCCTCTTCCCCCGAGCTAGTGTTGGATGTCCCGCAAGACCTTCGGATTCAACTTCAAGACGAGGATGGTCAACCGATCGAGGATGCCTCCCTGAGGTGGATTGCGACGGACAGCATGGACCTAAGCCTGCCCGCGCAAGGATTGAAGCTCCCGGCATTTGCCTCCACCGGTCCTGGTATTTGGTTGGCGAAGAAGGTTCCACCGGGCGATCTCGTGGCATGGTTGGAATCCCCCAGTGCGGCCTTTGCTGGTGCTTACTGGAACCCATTTCCGCACGAGGTTCATGAGCCCACTTGGCACGAAGCACAAACGGTGACGATGCACCGTTCTGCCCAACCAATCTTCCAGGTCACCTTTGGCAAGGACCATCAACCTGTTGCCGGCGCCATCATTCAAGCCGGACCTTGGGTGCCGTGGTCCAGCCATGAAGGCATGTGCGAGGAGCACGAACACTCCTACTTTGGCAACCGCGGGGTTACCGACGCAGACGGTCGCTGGACACCTGCTTCTGTATGCCAACGCGGGGCTTGGATCTATGCGCTCCATGGCGGCTCCCTGATGCCCTTTGCCTGGGATGGCAGTAATGGAGAACATGAAATTCACCTCGGTGAATTGGCGATGATTCAGGGCACCGTGATGATCGGCGAGACTCCGGCTCCGGAACTAGTGCTCAATCTAACCCCTTTAGGGAATCATCAACTTCAGGTGCGCCTGCGCGTCGATGATCAAGGGCGTTTTCAACTGCCGATGATAGCCGGGGAATACGTCCTTGAGCATGGACCGTTTGACGACGCCTTGTGGACCAAAGAAGGGGACATCGTCGAGAGCATTTTGCTCGAACCGGGAGATGCCATGGAGCTGCTCCTGTATGCGGAACAGCCCTAGGCACCTCCTTGAGTTTTATCGAGCTAGAAAGACATCGTCTGGGAGCTCGTCACCGATTTCGGTGTTGCGGCGAATGATGCGCGCCAGAGTTTGTCGTTCAATCAAGGCCACCATGCGTTCGCTGAAGTAGCTTTCGTACCAGAAGCGATCTCCATCTCGAAGGCGCTGGAATTGATCCACCAAAATGCCCTGCAGAGTTGGTCCGACCATCGCCCCCGCGACATGATCTTCGCTGAGCAGGCCGACCCAAGCGTCGATGTCGTCCACCGCGGCATAAACCTGACTGAGCCTTGCTTGCACCTCAGCGGATGGACTAATCGATGCGAAAGAATCTGCCCGACCTGGGCCGAAGACTCGTCGCAACTCATGGTAAGAAGGAAGGCCGTGATCGCGCCCGCGCTGAATATTCAGGGCGGCCAAATCTAACCCACCTGCCCCCGGAGGCCCAAACAGAAGATTGCGCACTTCATCAATCAAGTAGGGGTCAATCTCCTGCGCCCGCTGACTGGCGAGACCACGCAACACGGGTTCAATTCCAGCGGTCACCGTTTCTTGCGGGGCGAAAAATGCCGCGGCCAGGGAAAGGTGTCCAGCGGCATGGGTGCTTCCATCGGCTTCCAGGCGTAACAGGTTTGGGCTGAGCATGGTGTGGCCAAAGCGATATGCGGCGGTAGCAAATTCATTGCTAATAGTGACTGGAACATCATCGCGATAGCCGCGATAGGTCGGCAGTGCCGATGCTCCTAGAAGCTTGGGCAAGAACTCGCGGTAGCTAATGGCTTGGATTTCTGCAGTCACCATGGCTCGAGCCATTTGGTAAATCTGCTCGCCATCCCTCATGCCCTGCTGCCGAAGATGCCGTGCCCAGTAGTTATGCTCTCGCACAAACAGGGTGTGCATTGCGGTCAATCCGACTTGCTCATTGGCGCGAACATCTCCAGCAAGGAAATAGATGTCTTCATTGGTCGGAGCGTTGGCAAGGCCCTCTTCATTGAAGGGAAGCAAACCGCCAGTGCTCGTGCGCAAGCGGCCACTTCCATCCAGGGTGCGCAACGCATGAGCTCGAATAGTATCGGAGCCATAGACGTTTGAGGCATCGATATACGCGGTGATGAGGTTTAACTGCCGCCGCACACCGTCGACGGTGTCATAGCCGGAACGGTCGAGAGGAATCAGTTCCGTTCCTGATTGTTGCGGATCAAACCAAAGGTCTCCAATGGGCACCTCAATATCAAAGGCTTCTGCGGGATCGGCGATGGGCGTTTCATCGAGATCATGATCTAGAAACTGCCCCCACTGCCACATGAAGTCAGAAACACCATTGGCATTGGGAATGGACGAGGCTTGGGCCACAACCGCGTTGCTGATGGCACGTGCACTTGGCCGGTCTGCTCCGCTGGGCGAACCAAAACCATCGGCATACTCCGGACGCAGCAAACGTCGATAAATGGCCTCCGCGACTCCCCAATCTGGGTGACGAACATTGTTGTCACTTCCGTCTAAGGTACGGAACTCAACGGGGAATCGCGCAACATCGACACCAGCAGACTGCTGAAGCAACTCTGAAGTACTTCGCCGCTCCACGCCCTGGTACTTCTGTTGTAACGGCGAGCGCTGGAAGGACTGACTTTGCGACTCCGCGTGGTCTTGCGCTAGAACCATGGATCCCATGCTGAATGCAGCAAGGGTCCAGAATAGGGATAACACCTTCATGAAAATCTCCTGGTTAAGTTGAGCCCGTAGGCCCGAAAGGTGAACGCCTATGCAACCAGGAGAATGGCACGAGGTTCCGCATCATTTGCGAACAGCCCATGCCATGAGTTTTGGAGAATCTTGTTACTCCTTATCGCACTGCCGCTAGGCCAGCACGCCGCCTTCGATGGGAAAGCCGTGCGCTTGCCAACCCAATATGCCACCAGCGACGCTGTGTGGTGTGGCCTGAACACCAAGTCGTTGCAAGGTTTTTGCGGCCGTGACAGAGCGAACGCCAGAACGACAACACAGATAAAGCGGATCGGCTTGGCGCAACTGCTTCAAGTGAAATCCCAACTCGGAAAGGGAAATCAAGGTGGTGTTCGGGATATGCCCTTGCGCCCATTCCTGAGGGTCGCGGACATCTACCCAATGCGTGGCATCGGCCATGGCGGAATAGGCTTGGTACGCTTCCTCGGTGGTGAGTTCAGCAATATCTTGTTGCGCCATGCCACCCCCACCTGCACAGCAAGCGGCGGCATTGCCCACAACGTCGGGCAATTCAGGATTCGCCTCTTGATTAAGAGCCAACATTTGATCCACCGCAGGAGAGTTGCCCGCTCCCTCGACGATGTTCAGGCTTGCGGCATAGCTTTGGGCATCGGCAAAGGCTAAGGCCGAATTCTGTTCCTGCTCCGCACCAATTGTGCTGAACAGAATGTCTTGATAACTATGTCCAGGAAAGACCAAAGTGTCTTGTGGCAAGGGCATCAGTTCCCGCTGCACTGACTGCCATAATTGTTCCGGATTACTGCCGTGGAAATCAGCGCGGCCTAAACTACCGATGAGCAAGCTATCGCCGGTGAAGGCCATGCCTTCGCCCACCAGAGCAAGAGAGTCTTCGGTGTGCCCAGGAACCGAATGTGCCTCTAAGGCAAGCGAGCCCAAACGCAAGGTTTGGCCATGGGCCAGGGAAAGGCGCTCTCGTTGTACCTGAGTATTCGTCGACATGTACAGCGCGACGTCTCCCGTGGCCAAGCGCGAGGAAGCCGAGAGGTGGTCGGCATGAGTGTGGGTATCGACGACTGCCTTGAGCTTCAGGCCATATGCCTGCAGGAAGTAGTGGTACATCTCTTCCATACCCACTTTGGGATCAATCAGGGCTGCCTCTTGGGTGTCGCGGCAACCAAGCAAATAGGACTGACACCCTTGATGGGAAAAAATCTTGAGGATGGGAGTGGCCATGGTGGATTCAGGGATGTGATTACTTCAATAGTTTCGCAAAGTCGCCCGGCAAAGGCGATTCGATGCGCAGGCGCTTGCCGCTTACCGGGTGATTGAGCACCAGGCGCTCTGCATGCAGAGCAAGACAAAGGTCAGGCGAGCCGTAACGGCGATCACCCACCACAGGATGCCCCAACCACGAGAAGTGAGCGCGGATTTGGTGCTGGCGCCCAGTCTCCAAGTTAATCTGCACGAGGGTGCGATGACGCCAGCGCTTCCGAACTTCAAAATGGGTGATCGCCGATTTGGCTTGAGGGTGATCGCCAACAATGGCACGGAAACCCTTGCGATCCATGCGCAGCGGTTCGGTAATCGAGCCTTGTCCTCGATCGAGCTTACCTTCCAGCAAGGCAAGGTAGTGCTTTTTGGTTTCACTCCATCCTTCCTGCACCGATTTTTTGACGGCAGCAGATTTCGCGAACAACAAAACCCCAGCCGTCTCCTGATCTAAGCGATGACAGGCAAACAACGCCACCTGCTTTCGCCCCACCGAAAGTTGCTCGCGTAATTGGCCTAGAGCGTGGCGCTTACCCTGCCGGGCGGCCGAGACTGACAGCAATCCAGGGGGCTTATCGATGGCGACCAAGGCGTTGTCTTGATAGAGAATCGTGAGGCCTTGGTACTGCTTCGCCCGTCCCTGGCCTACAGGTAAGACCACGACCTGGTCACCGGCAAGCACTGGTCTCGAGGCTTGGTGAGCAACTTCGTCGTTGACCAACACGCAGCCACCCTGCAGGCGTTGACGAATGACATTTCGCGACCAACCCGCCAAACCGCCACTGAGAGCGGTGAGAAGGTCTGAATCCTCGGCAACGGTGAGTCGATCTGACATAGGCGTGCTCACTGAGAGACACCTCAGTGGCTCCTCAGCATACCTAGGTGGGAGGCCCAGGGTGCATGAGAACCCAAGAAACACCCTAGCTTCCCCCCGAAAATGCCCCGGAAACTGGGCTTTTCCTGGTAATCTTAAACCTCATCATGTTTGCAACATTCACCTCCCTCCTCCTTCTAACCGCTACGGCCAGCGCAGGCCTTGAGCTTGACGGGAAAACCACCCTGACCAAGCACATGGCTTCGCCGATGGAAGTGCAGTTAATCGGGACACCAGGGCAACCAGCCATGCTTTTGCTGGATGTCGACCCTGGTCCGACCGTCATTGGCGGCGTCTCGGTTCCGATTGGCTTCACTCCTTTCTGGCGTTCGATTAGTCTCGGCGACATCCCCCCTGGCGGCGTTCTCAACACCACCATCACTCTGCCGAGCCGCCCCAACCTCAACGACAAGTTGTTTTACGTGGTTGGCGTGGTCATCGATCCTGCCGCGCCCGGTGGTTATGACATCAGCAATAGTTGCGAACTGACTTTGGTCGACCGCAATATGCCTCTCGCTGGTAACTTCTTAACGAGCTATCCCAACTTCGAATACGTCAGTGCCTTCAACCAAGGTTTCAGCGTTTCGATGGCCGTGGAAGCCAGTCAGTATCCAGAGATCATCGGCCGCACCGGCGATGTCTATATCGTGAACGCGAAAACGCGTGCACAGTGGATCGCCGACCCAAGCCTGAGCGACGTCTCCGGTGGCCCACAGACGGAAAGTTTCGTCGCTGGCCCGATTGCGGCGAACCGATTCCAGGTCAATATCGGCACTTTGTCCGGTAATGCTGGCGCCGGTCTTGGCGTGGGTTACGACATGGTGATTGACCTCAACCAAGATGGCATGCTCAACGGAGACGACTTCATTGACGGCTATTCCGATGAAGCTGGCTTTTACGTCTGCCACGACCTGACGGCGCCTGGCCCCTACAGCGTGGTCGAAACGCTGTACTCCGGTGGTTCTTGGTTGTCGCAAGACTTGTACTACCCGAGCAACATTGGCAGCTTGGGCCAAGTGCCCTTGATCATCATTAGCCACGGCAACGGCCACAACTACCAGTGGTACGACCACATTGGTGAGCATATGGCGAGCTACGGCTACGTGGTCATGAGCCACTCCAACAACACGGGTCCTGGCATCTTTAGCGCGAGTACCACGACCTTGGATAACACCGAGTACTTCGTCAACAACCTGGCCACGATTGCTGGTGGCGCGCTCAACGGCCATGTCGATACTTCGCAGATCACCTGGCTGGGTCACAGCCGCGGTGGTGAAGGCGTCGCCCTGGCTTATGACCGCTTGTTCGAGGGCTCCTACTCCGTGACCGGCTACTCCGCTTCGGACATCAAGCTGATCTCGAGCATCGCACCGACTGGCTTCCAGCCGACGACCGCTGCCGACCCGCACGAGGCGACCTACCACGTGTGGACTGGTATCGCTGACAACGATGTCTGGGGTTGTGCTTCGAGCACCATCACCTGGACCTTCCAGATTCACGACCGCGCCACGCAAAAGCGCCTGTCGACTTCCTATCACGGTGTTGGCCACGGTGACTTCCACGATGGTGGCGGTTCTTCCGTTGCCAGTGGACCTTGCCTGGTGGGTCGCTCCACCACCCACACGCTTATGCTCGGCTACTTCCTGCCGCTAGTGAAGCATGTGATTGAGGGCAACATTCCCGCCAAGGATTATCTCTGGCGCCAATGGGAGAGCTTCCGCCCCATCGGAGCTCCTTCGGAACTGCAGAACCCCTGCGTGAAGGTGGACCTCCAGCTTCGCGACGGCGACGAAGTCGACCGCTTTGTGCTGGATGACTTCCAGTCCAACAGCTCGAGTGCTGTTTCCAGCTCTGGCGGAGCGGTATTCGCCACGGTGAGTGATTTGACCGAAGGCCGCCCAGGTGACACCACCGGGTCCTTCACCAACTCCACCTCGGACAAGTTCAACGGCTTCACCTACGCGAAGTCCACCGACTTCTCCCGATCCATCGTGTTTGAGTACAACTCCGATAGCGTGTTGGCCTTCGATGTGCCTACCGCAGATGCCGACGTCAGTCGCTTCAACTACCTGAGTTTCCGTGCTGCTCAAGCACCGCGTGACCCTTTCACCACTTCCCTCCTTGCCGACCAAGTGTTTGAAGTGACCTTGACCGACACCGACGGTGTCTCCAGTACGATTCGCGTCGACACCTATGGTGGTGGCTTGGAAGAGCCTTACCAGCGCAGTGGTTGCGGTTCCGGAGTCGGCTGGGCTGCTGAATACGAAACCATTCAGATTCGTCTGACCGATTTCCAGCACAACGGCACTGGTCTGAACCTGTGCAGCCTCCAAGACGTGAGTTTTGGATTCGGACCTTCTTCGGGTACGGCAGAAGGCCGACTCGGCTTCGATGACCTCCAGTTCGTTGGAGAGTAATTCCATGAGTACCTCCAAAACATCTTTGTTTAGCTTGGGCCGCGTTTTGGCCCTATCCTTGGTGCTTGTGAGCGCCGGTACCGCCGTGGTCGCCTGGTCCAACCAGGACGACATGCCGGAGATTCCAGAGAACACCGCGTCTTACCCGGTGAACTTGGTACAGGCGATTCCCTTCACTCTCGACGAAACCTTCACCCATTGGTATCGCGCAGAGCAACCTCAGTTTGACGCTGGCATGCTGGTCGTGCTGTCGGTGAAAGAGCTTGCCCTGCTCACGCCACGTCAGCATTACATGCCAGTGCTGCAGATTGGTGCGGAGACTGCCGAGCCTCTGAACATGGGCGACTTGTCCGGCAATGTCATCGCGATTCTCCCTGGAACGCGAAAGTCAGACGGTTCCGTCGACATTGATTTGGCCAATAGTCCCATCTTCTACGGTGAGCCTGCACTTGGTGAAGAGATGGACATCCAGATGGTTCGTGAGCGCTTGAAGACGGCTCGTCTTCAGGGCGTTGGCAACCCAAGTGAAGAGATGGTCGATGCCGCCATGCGCGAGGCCATGCACTTTGCCAATGACCACGAGCTGCGCCGTTGGGCCGCCGATCTGATTGAGGCTTACTCGCCGCAAGAAGTCGATCTGGTGACCGGACTGCGCGTGCCATTGGTTGGCGAATAAGGGCGGTCCACCGCCTTCTACGGGAGCCCAAGCCATGTGCTTGGGCTCCTATTTTTTTGGCCACAACGGACTCAGGCGCGCTTCGGCAAATCAGAGCTCTGAGCGCTCTAAATCCTGATACTCTAGGGCTAGAGCCATGATAAGCGAACTCCTAGCCATTGCCCTCTTCCTGCCTTTGGAGGCCCCCCAGAACCCACTCATTACCGAGTTTGTGGCCTCCAATCAGAGTGATTTCGAAGATGAGGATGGCGATAGTTCCGATTGGCTGGAAGTCCACAACACAGGCCCGGGCACCTTGGATTTGGGTGGGTACTACCTCACCGACGATCCTAATCAGCTGACCAAGTGGGCGTTCCCCAGCCCAACTACCTTGGCCGCGGGCACCTCGGTGGTGGTGTTTGCCTCGGACAAAGATCGTGCTGTGAGCGGACAGGAGTTGCATACCAACTTCAAGCTCACTTCTAATGGTGAGTACCTTGCTGTGGTTTTGCCGGATGGCACGACGGTGGAACATGAGTACTCCCCTGAGTACCCGCAGCAATATGCCGACCGTTCTTATGGACTGCGCTTTCAGCCGGGACCGACCTTGCAAGAAAGCTACTTCCCGGTGCCTAGCCCCGGCCAACCCAATGGTTTTGGTGGTCCCTTCGTTGCCGAAGTGACTCACAGCCCCACCTTCCCGACCAACGCCGATGACATCGTGATTGAGGCCGAAGTTCTGGGCGCCTCGGTACCGATTGCCACGGTGACCCTGACCTATCGCGTGGACTTTGGAGGCTCCACCAATTTGGGCATGCACGATGATGGCATCGCTCCTGACCAACAAGCGGGCGACGGCATTTGGACGGTCAGCATTCCTGCAGGCACCGCCAACCCTGGCGAAATGGTGCGCTGGCTTGTCTTGGCCCAAGACACCAATAGCTTGGCTGGCAAGGCGCCCTTGAACTTAATCAGCGAGTCGGCAGAGTACTTTGGCACCGTCGTCCAAGACCCGGCGGTCATCAGCGACATTCCGACGATGTACTGGTTCGTGCAGAACCCGAGCCAGGCCGAAACACGCAGCGGCACCCGTTGTTCTCTTTGGTACAACGGCGAGTTTTACGACAACCAGTTTTGCCGCATTCGTGGTGGCAGCACCTCTTCCTACACCAAGAAGAGCTACAAGATTGACTTCAACCCAGGCGAGAAGTTTCGCTGGCAGGAAGATGTCAGCCGCATGGAGGAAATCAACCTGAACTCCACGTGGTCGGACAAGTCCTATATCCGTCAACACCTGTCCTGGGAGATGTATCACACCGTGGGTGCCTATGCCTCGCTATCTGGCATGGTCCATTTGCGTCAAAACGGCGACCACCACGGCCTCTACAACTTTGTCGAACAGGTCGATGACGAGTTTCTAGACCGCGTCGACCTCGATCAAGATGGCGCGCTGTACAAGATGTACAACCCGGTGAACTCATCGACCTTTAATGTCGATAAGAAAACCCGCACCAGCGAAGGCAATCAAGACCTTCAAGACCTGGTAGATGGCGTGCAGCTCAGTGGCGTGGCTCTCGATGCCTACCTCATGGATAACATCGACCTGCCCGCGGTCGTGAGCTATCTGGTGGCCACGACCTTGATGCACGACAATGATCACGTCGAGAAGAACTATTACTTGTATCGCGACAGCGAAGGCGACCGCGAATGGATGTTCCTGCCATGGGATAAGGACCTGACTTGGGGTCGTAACTTCACGCTCTTTGGTGGAGTGCTTAACGACACGATGTGGGCAGACAATGATCCGCAATCCCACCCGCTATTCGGCGACGCCAACCATCCCAAGATTGACGGCCCATGGAACCGCCTGATCGATGCTTGCCACCGCAATACTCGTGTACGTGCCATGTACACCCGCCGTCTGTGGACGGTGATGGAACAGCAACTGCAGGCACCTGGCACCCCGGCTCAGGAACTGCTGATTGAACAACGCATTGCCGAGCTGCAAGCTGAGTTGGCGCCGGAAGTCGCTCTCGATGTGCAGTCTTGGGGTGCTCCCAGCTGGGATACGAATATGACTTTTGTGCAGGGTTTGAATCAAATCACCCAGGACTATCTGCCGGATCGCCGCGTTCACTTGTTCCAAACCCACCTGTCTTCGGGATTGCTTCCGGGACCTCCTAGTACCACTCCTGCTTTGGTGCTTGGCGCCATGGAAGCCGACCCTCTTTCCGGCGACGATGACGAAGAATGGCTGGAACTCGAGAATCCAACTACCGACGCCGTCGACCTCAGCGGTTGGTCGGTAAGTGGTGGCATTGAATTCACCTTTGCGCCGGGCACCGTCGTACCTGCTGGACAATCGCTTTACCTTTCGCCTGAGCTTTATGCCTTCCGCCAACGCAGCCAATCCCCTAAGGGTGGTGAACGCTTGTTTGTGGTCGGCCCTTACGACGGCAACCTCCAAGCCAATGAAGACTTTTTCGTTTGGGACGCGGAAGGCAGCCTAATTACCTCGAACACCTCGACCTTTACTCTGTTCGCCAGCGAACTCGAGGCTGACGAATCCTTTGTTCTGAGCGTGGCCGGCGCCACACCAAATCAAGCGGTGTTCTTGGCCTACAGCCGTGCCGGCAACGGCCCCACCACCACTCCCTTCGGAGTGGCGGAGCTTTCGCTGCCTATCTTGCAGCTGCCGCGCCTGACCGCCGATGCCAGTGGAGTGGCGAGCTTCAGCAGCTCGATTCCCGCCGGCACCGCAGGACTGCAGGTTTGGTTCCAAGCTCTAGATTTCTCATCTGGGCTCTTTTCCAATAGTCACGCGCGAACGATTCAGTAAACGCTCTAGCTAATCGGCCGGAACAGGCCATTACTGAAACGGCCTGCAGTCAGATCCAAGGCTTGCAGCCAAATTTGACCGCCGGCGGCACCGGCTGGAATCGTAAAGGAGAACATCGCGTCGCCGCTAAGGTCCGCGGTCAGCACCGTAAGCACGGTGATAGGCGCACTCAAATCTGCAACTCCAAAAGGAGTCGAGGTCGGTCCACCACCCGCAACGCTAAAGGCAACTGCGGTTGCGCCAAAGGCCGTAGATCCAGAGACCGAAAGCGAAGCAAGCTGACCAGCGACAAAGGTGGTTCCCACCAACTGCATTTTCGACACGAATTGCAGTGAGTTGACCATCAGTAAGGCGCCATCAGTGCTCGCGTTCCAAAAAGTACTTCTACAGTTGCTATTGGGCGGGAAGAAACCGAGGCTGACTTGCTGCCCATTGTTGCCGGCCACCACTAAAGGAGTCGTTCCGTCGCTCCATTGCGCAATCAACGTACCGGCAGCCGTCACCACTGGGCTCGCGTATTGATAGCTATCTGGGCCGCCATCAAAGGTGGTCACGCCCTGCATGGTCGGGTGACCAGGATCTAAAACCGGGCCAAGAAACTCTTGGAGGAACTGCGTTTGTCCGCTCGAAGTCACCAAGGCATAGCCGCCCGTTTCCCAGCGTCCTTGAATCGGCAGACCTGGGCTTGCAGAGAACACGCCATCAACCACGCCGCCGCCGCCATCAATAAAGTCGGCAAGAACATCGCCCATTAATGCGGGCGAGGCAAAGCCACCTGAGTCACTGAAAATCAGAACGGCATCATAATTCTGTAGAGTCGCCAAAGTAGGAATGGAAATGCCGCCGTCAAAAGTGTCGACCGTACCTAATAGGCCAGTCGCATCTAAGGTTGACTTCACGTTGGCCAAGGAGCAGCCAGTGGCATCGACGGTGATAATGAGCACATCTTGTGCGCAAAGTGGGCTAGCAAATAGAGAGAGGGCTAAAACGGGAGAGAGCAATTTCATGATGAAATCCACTTTAGCGGGAATTCTTCGCCACAGGGCTCATTTCAGCTAAATCAAGCTCAGAGGTTCCTTAGGCGCCGGCCATCGACAGAATTTTGGCGACGGTGCGATAGTTTCGTCCTGTCGCCGACACGCCAAGTAGCTTTTCGACCTTGGCCGCCAACTTAGAGCGGCCGATGCCATCTGGTGCGTGCAAGTAGAACACTTGGCCGATGAGCTGAAAGCGCTCGGAAGCTATCCGCAGTTCTTCCATTTCCTTGAGCATGGGCTTGGAGGGTTTCTTCTCCAGGAAGGAGAAGTGCAAGGTTTTGGGGTCGTCCACTCCCTCTGGAAAGGGATTGGCGTCGACCGCTGCCTGGACGGCAGCCGCATCCAGAACCATGACTTGCGGTGCGAATCCATGTTGTTCCTCCACGCACGCGGAAATCTTTTTGGCCCAAGATGTGGAGGTTCCGGTTTTGACGGAGAACACCACATTGCCGCTCTGGATATAGCTCTGCACCTCACTGAGGCCTAGAGCCGTAAGCTCCTGGCGCAGCTCTGCCATCGGCAGGATGTGATTCCCGCCAACGTTGATCCCTCGAAACAGCGCAATCCAGGTTTTCATGCTTGGATTCTAGCGAGAGCTGACGCAGGATTACCCTAAAGGCGTCCATCCGATACCCCGCATGGCCCTACCCACCGTGACATGAGCACTATTCTTGCCGTCGCCCTGCTGACCCTGGCGACCTCCTTCCTCTGTTCGCTGTTCGAGGCAGCGCTGTACGCGATCACTCCTTCCCAGGTGGAGCTCTTAAAGCAGAGCGGCCGCAAGGGAGCGCGTCGATTGGAGCGCCTGCGCGCCGACATTGAGGAGCCCATCGCTGCCATTTTGACCTTGAATACGATTGCGCACACGGTGGGTGCAGCGTGGTGCGGTGCCATGGTTGCGCAAATCTATGGCGACACTGCAGTGCTTTGGTTCGCCACCTTCTTCACCGTGGCTGTGTTGGTCCTAACCGAAATTATTCCCAAAAGCTTGGGGGTGCGTCACGCTTCCACCTTGGCGCCGCGACTGGCCGTTCCACTGCAGATCATGACTTGGATTGCATGGCCAGTGGCCCGACCGACGCGTGCCGCCATGCGCATGTTTAGTGGGCACAAGCAGGAAGGACCTAGCGAAGAAGAGGTCTTGGTCTTTGCCAAGCTTGCCAGTCGTCATGGCCAGGTGCGTCGGGAAGAAGGAACGTGGGTAGAAAATGCACTTAATCTAGATCAAGTGCGGGTCAAAGAAATCATGACTCCGCGGCCAGTGGTTGAGAGTTTCCCAGGAGATATGCCCATCGAAGACGCCATGTCTCTGGCCGATCGTTGGATTCACAGCCGAGTCCCGCTCACCAATCCAGAGAAGCCCGAAGAATTCCTTGGCATGCTGCATCGCCGGGAAGTCTTCGATGCCGGGGTCTCCGGGAAGGGCAGGGCTACGCTGCAAACCCTTTGCCGAGAACTGGAATCGGTGCCGGACAGCATGCAAGCGCATCAACTGTTGCGCCTCTTTCTCAAGCAACGTCGGCATATGGTTGCCGTGGTCGATGAATATGGCAGCTTTCAGGGCATCGTGACCCTGGAAGACGTGCTCGAGACCCTACTCGGTTCGGAAATCGTCGATGAGTATGACCAAATCGTCGACATGCAAGCCCATGCACGGGAATCGAATCCGCATGCTTCCGAGGAAGACGATTCCAAAGCCTAACTAAGCGACTTGCTTAGGCCTGTTCACGACTCCTAAGATCACGCCATGGATTAAGTTCCTGGTCATCTCCGCAAAGCCTCGGTTCGAATCAAAGTTCACTGCCTTCTCAGCGGTTTCTCGTGCCTTGCCATCTTGCCCGGCCAATAAATAAGCTAGCGCCAGATAGCTGAAGTTATCGGAACCGTTCAAATGCAAGATAGCTGCTTCGAGGAAACGGACTGCGTGATAGCTCTGTCCTAGGCGTAGCGCTGCCACTCCCGCCTCAAGGCCAATCTCGGCATCTTCTGGAGCAATTTCAAAGGCACGTGATAGCCAAGCAAATGCCTCTTCCATTTTTCCCAGCCGCTGGTAAGCCTTGCCCAACACCGCCATGGTGCTCGGATTCTCTGGAATGATCTCTACTGCTTTTTTGTAGCACTGAGTACCGAGATGAAGTCTTCTTCTTGCGACAAGATTCCACCGCGGAACCGGCTTTTGGATGCCAACCCGCAAGTACTTATTCATTTTGGTGAAACCCTTGTCGACCAAGGCGTTGTGGGCATCCACCTGCTCCTGTGTGAGTCCTGCGTTCATTCGCCTATTGCTTAATCCAAACTTGCAAAGGCCGTAAACAACTCCTCTGCTTGCTCCCGCAAATCTTGACTGAAGTTCGCCACTTGGGGGCGAATCTCTTCTTCGATTTCTTGGCGATGCGCTGCCATCAGTTTGGGCCGTGCGGCAATTTCGTAAAGCATCGACCATTGCACGTCTTCGTCGGGATCGCGCAACAAGGTCATGACTCCTTCCTGCCATGCCGGCGTGACATCTTGGGCCGAAGAGCCTCCCATCAGTAGGTTGTCTGCCACGATCAAGCGAATGGCGAGCACTGAGTGCTTGACATAGCGAAGCAAGAACTCGGTGGATTCGGGTAGGCGCTGCCAACCAATCGCGGCCAAAAACCAAGCCAAGACGTCTTCTTCGGCCTCCACTTGCGCCGCTTCCTGTAGTCGCTGGAGAACCTCGGCGGAATGAGGCTGTGGTGCATCCTCCAACCCGGGAAGCTCGCGCAAAACTTGGGCTGCCAAAATACGGCACGCTGGGTCTTCTTCTTGCAATAAATCCAAAGCGGTTTG